>JAEEGI010001317.1_pt1 | contig 62310 bp, 53 predicted proteins | sample 8958751 | NCBI WGS metagenome assembly JAEEGI01 (sample SAMN16246545, study PRJNA631951) | gut metagenome | biome: gut microbiome; feature: rumen; material: KS-attached | host: Bos | place: Iran: Karaj | collected 2018-10
TGTAGCTGGGGAGGGCCCGGTTGCCGGGAAATGGGACATCCTTGTATTTTTCCAGAATGGCCAGGGCGTTTTTGTTCAGTTTGATGGAAACACTGTCTCCGGTTTTGATGGTGGTCACTTCTATGTGATCACCTTTGACGTCAGTTTTGCGGAGGTTATCGGCATCTGAATGGCGAAGACTGGTGAGGCAGCAGAAGAGGAAGATGTCACGTACTGGCTCAAGACGCATCGTTTCGCTTAGATCCAGATCCCGAATATGGGCAAGTTCCTCCTTGGTGAGATAAATGACTTTGTTCTGCGTCTGTTTTAGTGTGGGCTTGAAGGTCTTAAAGGCTGGATTCACCGCATAGCCGCTGTCCCTGGCCCAGCGCAGGAACCAAGTCAGGTACTCCAACTTCTTCCGGATGGTGGTATTATTCAGACCGATGCGGACTGGCTTCTTCTCTTTCTCGTCTTCTTCCTTATCCTTTTTATTGCGCGCGGGATAAATGACCTTTTCATCGCGCAGGTAGCCGACGAAACCTGTGAGCATATTTTCATCGAGTTTGGAGAGTTTTACTTTTGGGCAGAAACTCATAAGATCAGCCCGTATGGCGGCCATTTTGTCGAAGGTTGCCTCCGTCCAGGCGTTTTTCTCGCCGCATTTTTTAGTAAACTCGTCAAAGACTGAGAAGAAATCTGGCTCCTTAGGCTTTATTACAGTTTTCTTTGGCTCCGGTTCAGGACGCTTGGGTAGAATACCCGCTATACGTTCCTTGAAAGAGGCCTGAACTTCCGACGGGGTTGGAATCTTATCATTAACTTCATAGTATTGGAATACCATATCAATGGTGTCCTTGCATTTACGTAGTTCATCATTGATGGTAGTGGCTGTTTCTCCCTTTGGCCCCTTGTAGCCAGGACGTACCAATTCTTCTCCCTCATCCCAGGCATCTATGAGCGCAATCTGGCATCCTGTGCCAAGATCGATTCGCTGGCTATTGAATGTCACTCTCAGTCGGATTTGGTACTTGTCCTTGTTCTTCCCATATGCGAAAAGTTTGAAAGCCGCATTGCGTTTAATTTTCATTTTTCGGTTCCTCCAGAACTGTAAATCGTATCCCAAAAATATCCCAAAAACAGTAGGAGTTAAAAAACTCCCCCTGCAAAGATACGCAATAGAAACCATTATAACAAGAGTTTCTGGAGGGTCTTGTACTTTTGATTCGAATCCCTCTTCCTCCGCGAAAGCCGGCAATCGCCGGCTTTTTGCGTCGGAAGAGGGATTCGCCCTTCGGGCGCCCTCCCTCTACGTTACCCTCTCCCCAAACCCCTCTCCTCGGGAGAGGGGCTGGCGGCAGAAGACGCCGGTTTTTGCGAAGCGCAGCCAAATCCCGGAGGAAGAGGGATTGTGCGGTGGGAGCTAAGTTGTTTAGTCACAGTGGATTACAAGATCTTTTGGGATTACTGGTTCTCCCAAACAATCGCGTAAGTGATTGATAATCAGCAAACTAACCTCCACCGCCAGAGGAGAACTCTTGGTGGTGGAAGGAGCGATAGAGGGTATCTAGTTTTTTGAGAAGTAGGACATCAGGGCCTTCTGGTAGTCCTGAAGGGCAGTGGAGCCTTTGGGCGTGATGCGGCAGACGGTGTGGGAGCCGCGGCCGGCACCGCTTGTGGAAACCTTTATGTAGCCGGCATCCTGAAGGTTTGTGAGTTGGACAGACAAGTTCCCGGACGTAGCCTTCGTGAGCCCCTTGAGGTATACGAAGTCCGCGTCATCCAAAGAGTCCAGAGCTGCCATTATCTTGAGCCTGAGCTCGTTGTGGAGTATGGGATTAAGGTCTTTAAACTCCATTTGCCTGTTTTTCAAACATATGCCCCGGAATAATCAGGGCCGATACAGCCGATACAGCTACGCAAAGCTCCTGCCATACCCAGAGGTCTCCCTGAAGGAGGAAGGCACCGATGCCGATGGTGGCGGCAACGAGACCGCCAATAATCATCGGCCTGAAGCGAAGCTCTTCACCGGTAATGAGCGCGCCAATACCCACCAGAAGGCAGATGAGGGGATTTTCGGCAATTTCATAAATATCGGCAAAACCAAAGACGAAGCCTCCTATGCCGATTGCGCAGGCCGCAAAGATCCAGTAATCCAGCACCAGCCGGGATTTTCTGGTACGCATATGGGCTTTGTCGTGTTCCTTGCGAAGGATGATTATCATCCAGGGTATGCCGATAGCGGGGGCGCCTGTCCACAACCATCCGGCCCACTTCTGGTCAAACAGCAGGATCAGTATGAATGCCGCTAGGTAAAAGATGGCGGTGAGCCATCCCCAAAGCGGGAAAAGACGCGCTCCGGTTGGAACGCTGTCCATTTCTACTTTGCCCCTGGTACGGGCAATGACTTCAAGTGCGTCAAAGTTTTCTTCCATAACAGGGGCAAAGATAGTGAATTTGAATTAATTGTGATTCACATATATTTCACTTTTCTTTCTGTTGTCATACTTCAGTCGGAAGATAATCTGGGTGCCGTAGGAAGTCCCGCCGCCCGGATTGCTCTTGGTGCGTTGAAGCTTTGGATGATCGTCCTTGCCGCCGTGGCCAGAGAAGGAGAATCCGTCGTAATCGTAGGCCAGTTCTACATAGGCCCAGTTCCAGTAGGCGTCTTCAGGATCCGTAATCACGCCCACTTCCATGCCCATGCCATAATTGCACACGCCGTTTTCTCCGCCACTGGTCCAGGGTTCAAAAGCGCCGTTACTGTGCCTATAGGTAATCTGGAAGGAGGTGGGCTTATGATGAACCACCTTTACGGGGATGGTGAACTTCACGTTGTGGTCGGTCACGCTGCGGAAGATAAGGTCAAACTCTCCTTCCGGGATACCCTTCTTGAAGTTGACATATTTGCCGTAAGGATTGTAATCCAACTTATTATAGTTCTCCGTAGCGGGGTCAATCTCTATGCCGTAACCGGTGAAAGAAGAGCCCTCGGGCTTCCAATCTTCTACCGTAAGCCAGATGGAGTCGCTGCTCCATTCGTAGGCGGGATCATTCTCTACCAGGATAAAATCGGCGGAACTGTTTTCCATCGAAAGAGAGAATGAAGAGTATCCGGGGCCGTTGTAGAGGGTAATGTAATAAGTCATATCCGTTCCTGCGTAGCCGAAGGTCAGTTTCACCTGCTCATTCTCGGCCGATTTGGTGGCGGTGAGCTTCTGGCTGGAGGCATCCCAGCTGAACCACTCTCCGGAAGAGCCATTGCGGGTTTGGCTTTGGAGAGTGACTTTGCTCCAGTCGAAGGAGGCACCTGCAGTCCAGCTTGCCGTCAGGGTAATTGACTGGCCGGGGGCGACCCAGTTACTGGGATAATCCAGACTGAAATAATCCAGCTCTGCCACCAGTTCTTCAAGCGTTGCATTGATGCATATGGTGTATTCGTCTCCAGGGAGATTGGTCTCAGTTTCCTGGTCCCAGATCTGGTTTTCAAATTCGAAGACAGCCAGATACTGATACTGACCGCTGTAGGCCTTGGTGCCGCTCTTCTCCTTCAGATAGAACTGGCTGCTGCCGTCCAGTTTCACGTTACCGCCCTGGCCCATATGGCAGTCAATCATATTGTCCTGCCCAAGCCTCATCGTCCCCAGCTTAGCACCTGCCCAAGGGTACTTGGTGTAGAACTCCTGGTTGATGGTGGTGAGCTTGTTGGCTACTTCCAGGGGAATTTCCCCGGAGAGCCAGCCCTGAGTCATCTGATCTTTATCCTCATCCATACATTCCACGTGGATGCACTGCTTTGTTCCGTCCATCCAGCTGGAGCCAACGTACCAGTTGGAGTATTGCTGGGGGAAATCATAGACATGAACCTCACCGCCCTTCTTTTGAATGGAATAGGTATTGTCCTTCAGTTTCTCCGCCTGCTCTATGACGTTTCCTCCGCCAGGCTCTTCCGCATCCAAGGGAAGGACCTGGGCAGTGGCGGTGGCTAGGTTCCCCTGTTGGTAAAGATCCTTTCCTTCAACCTTCTTGACAACACCCGTGACGGTTCCTCCGGTAAAGCTTTTTGCGTCGGTTGCGGTAAAGGTTACAGTAACCTTTCCATCTGCGTCTGTTGTGGCGCTGGAAGGACTCACGCTGCCGCCGGTAGCCGAAAAGCTTATGGTTGCAGTATTGTTTTCAAAGTTAACCTCTCTTCCGCCAGGAAAAACGACCGAAAGGGTAAAGGTAAAGGTGGCCGTACCATCCTCGGCAATTTTCTTTGCAGTAGGAGAAACGGTGAGATTGTCCTCGGTCTCCTTGTTCGCATAAGTGTCCCCCTCAGGAGGCACGCATCCCGCAATCATTCCTGCCGCCAGGGCCAGGATAGGAAGAAAATGATAAAGTTTCATAGGATATGTGTTTTTAGTTTGTTTCGTAAACTTTTACAAAGTTAGAAAAGTTTATAAAATAAACAATAAGCACATATCTTTTATTCTTCAGGAGCGTAGAAGTATATACGGAGCATAGTTACGTATAGGGGACCGCCGCTTTCTATGCGGAAGCCGTTATAGGAACCAACGGTAAAGTCATAGTCGTAATACTTCTCGGAGCTGGACCAGTAACCGGCCTCGGGCTGCGTTATGACAGTTGCGGTTCCATCGGGGGCTATACCATATACGGTAGAGGTATTTTCCTTGGTGTTGGACATCTTCAGCGTCAGATGGTCAATCTCCCCCTGATGCTGCATTGAAGGCGTGGTGCAGGAGGAAAGGGTCCAGGCCGAAGAGCCGTCGGCTGAATACAAATACCCCCAGTTGGTCTTAAGGTTGCTCACGTTGAAGTACCAGGGGAAGTATTCCTCGCCGTCTTCGGTCACCTTCCAGATGGGATCCATACTCTTGTCCAGATGCGTCTGACTGCCGTAGGAATCCACATCCGGCCAATCAATACTCTTAGTGATGCCGATATACATTTCCTTCTGTGCATAACCGAAGTCGCTGAGACCGCTGTCGCTGTCCGGAATGGCCTTGACATAAAGAGTATACTTGTCTGCCTCCAGTCCGGAAGGCACCTCCACGTAATACATATCGGCCATCTCACCGGTGCCCGCCACTGGAGTCAGGGACACTTTATCATAATAGACATATTCTTCCTTTACGTCATCCCAATAATCTCCGTACCGCTGGTAATAGCACTCATATCCTGTTGCGTGATTATCGGCAGGCCAGGCAGCGGTAAAGCCTGTGCGGGGCTTGGGGGAAATGTACATAATAGGCTCCGGAAGGCCCACCACAGCGGGTTTCACATCAACGGAGAACATAGTGAGACCGCCGTCCTTGAACGTAAGGCTGCGGCCGAGTGACGAGAGGTCCACAAGTTTGGAGAACTTGAGGTCGCTTCCACCGCGGTCAACAGTGCAGATAATGCCGAACCAGTCGTCCAATACGCCGGGAAGGGTGCGTAGATACAGAACGGCTTCGCCATTGGAATCGGCCACAATCGGCCTGGTGGAATCTGGGTTGGAGAAACTGATATGATAGCAGTCTCCCAGCATATCTTCCATATATTGCGGAACCTCATATACGTACTGGCCGGTTTCCGGATAATAAGATATTATGTCCTCAAGCCTGCAGGCAGCTTTCAGATTGTCGCCGGTGAACCAGGTGCCAGATTTGACCTCATCACCCTCCTGCAGGCCCTTCAGGGTAATCTTTACCACAGTTCCAAGGCGTGCGAAATTGAAGGAAATGTCCGAAGGGCGTGAGCTGTACTCCGAAAAGCGTGAAACAAGCATATCGTCTGCAGTACTGTATCCGCCCGCGTATATATCCTGGTCAGGGTCTATCAATAGAGGGATACTGTCACCATTCATATAGTAAGGATTGTACGAGCAGGCCAGGTACTTGTAAGTAAAAGTATAAGTGGCCAGCTCCTCCGTAGTGAGCGTGCTTTCCCAGTAATACGGATCGAAAGTAGCCCTGAACGTGGCTATGGGGCCTCCTGCGGCAAGAGGTTCAGTGGCCACAAAATCAGATGCGCTGTCAATCTCATCTAGCCCGGGATCACTGGAAACGCCAGTTACAAACTCTTTCACATAGAGAACGTCTCCGGCTTCCCATTCCCCTTTGAAATGACCTTCAAGGTCCTGGGAGATGACGGTTTTGGTGCCTCCCACACTGGCGTGGATGGAGACGGTATGTGAACCGGCCGTAGTTTCCTGAACGGGAAGGGCCTCTTCCTTCTGGCAGGAGAGGGTGGCTGCAATCATTATGGCGGCAGCAATTATTCTCTTTGTCTTCATCAGAAACTACCTCCATCTACTATGTTAACGTCGGCTATTTCACCGGCAGTGTTTTCTTCAGAGCCAAAAGCCATTGGTACATAACTCTGGCAGATAACCCCTTCTGTTTTGAGAAAGATGACTGTGGTCATGGGGTTCTCGTAAGTTGGAACTTTCATAATGATACAGCTTTTTAATCTTTGCAAATTTCGGAAAAACCTTACGTTTGGGATTACTCAATTTTGAGTAATTTGGGCCGCAGAAGTTACTTAAAACAGACTTTTTTTACATTAATCGGCCGATTTGACTATCTTTGTACTATGTATCGAATAGTACTGCTACTACTCCTCAATGCTTCATTGCTGGGCGATGCGGCAAAGGATATTGCTTCCCAGCATTTTGACTCGGCAATGGAAAAAGCCATCACGGCTTTGGAAGCTGCAAGGGCCGATGAAGACCATCTTCTTGAGGTGCAGGCCCTGTCCACAATAGTTGGCGTGGACATCATGACAAGCAGGGATGCCGATGCCTGGGAAAAGGCACTGGAGGCAGAGGCTATCGCCCGTGAGTATGGCTACAGGGAGGAATTATCGGCAATCCTCATCTCCAAGGCAAAACTTTGCTCTTATGCCGAGATTTCCCCGGAGACCGGCCGTAACGACGAGGGCCTCGAATACGCCAATGAGGCTCTTGCCCTGGCGCAGGAAGCCGATGCCGTAGAGCGGCAGTGTGAGGCCTGCTATGTGATAGCATCCCTCTACATCAACAAAAACCGTTGGAACAATCCCATAGATGCAGACATTTACCGCACTGCCGGGGAGTTCCTGGACAGGGGACAGGCCCTGGCCGATACGTATGACCTTCCGCGTCTGAAGCGCAACGGCATCCTCTTCCGTTCCCGCTGGTTCCAGCAGGGAGACAGAAATGAGGAAGCCATAAAGTATTTCGAGCAGGTACGTGCAACCCTAAAGGAGACGGACCACCTCACTGCATCGGCCCTGGACGACCGTCTGGTACGTTTGTATACCCGCACCGGTGCACCGCAGAAGGCGCTTGATACGCACGATGATTACGTGTTTCATATTCAAAAGTATATTCAGCAGAAGGAAGATGAAACGCTTCAGGAGATGGAAACCCGCTTTGAGGTTCAGGAAAAGGAACGTAAGTTGGAGCGGAACAGATATCAGATTGCCGTGCTGATACTCGCACTCCTTCTTGCCGTGACGGTAATCACCGTTATCGGCATACATCTCAAGAAGGCCCGGCGCCGCAACGAGGAGTTGAGAAAGATCAGCGATTCCAGGGCTCAGATTATAAAAATCCTTTCAGGAGATATTAATAACCGTAATGCCGAAGACATCAGCGCCGACGTTACCAAATACGTGGACGACATACTTTTGGAAAGGAGCAAACGGATTGCCGATATAGGCCTCAGTCAGCGTGAAATACAGATTATCAGGCTTAGCGCCGAAGGCCTTACTGCGGCGGAGATTGCCGAGCGGACATATCTGAGCGTCCATACGGTCAATACCCATCGTCGCCGCATATACAGCAAGATGGATGTGCGCAATGTGGCCGACCTTATCCACAAGGCCACAGAACTGGGGCCACAGAACTGGGAATACTATAAAAAAGAGAGGCCGATTGTTTGGTCTCTCTTTGGGTAGGGACGATCGGATTCGAACCGATGACCTCTTCAATGTGACTGAAGCGCTCTAAACCAGCTGAGCTACGCCCCTGTTGGGGAATGCAAAGGTAGCATCTTTTTTGAAAACGGCAAAATTTAATTACAATTTCTTACCTTTGTATGTAAAAGGAAGATTTATGAAAAGGTACTTACTTGGCGCAGCGGTTCTTGTTCTTGCTGCATGCTCTGCAAACGTAAAGAAAGCCACAGGTTATTCGGATCCTGATCTTGGATGGCTTTTCCTTGAGAAGGGCCCTTATACCCTGAACACCAAGGTGCAGGCCGTACCCGGCCCGGCAACATTCCAGCTGGTTACTGACGTTTCCCTTATGGCCGATGTCCCGGACGTGGTTCTGGAGACATCCTTGGAGATAGCCCCCGATAGCACCATTTCCGTTGCCCTGGGCGCCCTGGAGCCCGGTTTCTATGAGGTGAGGCTGAGGGACAGCGTGAGGTTCAATATCGGCATAAGGCCGGACGATGTTATAAGCGCTCCGGATGCCCCGGAGGACTTTGACGCCTTCTGGGAAAGCACTCTGGCGAAGTTGGATGAGATTCCGCTTGAGCCCGTTTTCAAGGAAATGCCGGAATACTCCAACGATGTAAGGACCTGCTATGAAGTTACTTATGATTCCTTTGGCGGAGCAAAGGCCGGTGGTATAATTTCCGTCCCCAACGCTCCCGGCAAATACCCCGTTTTCATTCAGTATATGGGCTACGGAGCGTATCCTTTCTACTTCGATCCATCGGCCTCTCCAGATAGGATTGACTTCCTTGTGAGCGTGCGTGAGCAGGGCATCTTCCGTGACCCCGGTGAGCGCTGGATAGACAAGGGCATCACTTCCAAGGAAGAGTTCTACTACAGGGGCGCCTTCTGCGACGTAAAGCGTGCCGTGGATTTTGTGTGCACCCTTGACAAGGCCGATGTTTCCCGCATCGCCGCCATGGGAGAAAGCCAGGGAGGCGCATTCACCGTGATTGCCGCAGCGCTTGACAGCCGTATCAAGGTAGCCTGCCCCGCAGTGCCGTTCCTTGGGGATTATCCGGATTACGCCCGCATAGTGTGGTGGCCAGTGCATGAGGTACTTGAATCGGCCGATGCCGCCGGCATTCCCCGTGAAGATATCTTTGCCCTTCTCCGTTACTTTGACGTCAAGAACTTTGCGCCCCGCGTAACCTGCCCGGTGTATATGGCCTTCGGCCTGCAGGATCCCACCTGCCCGCCGCACACCAATTTCTCAATTTATAATAACCTGGGTTCCAAGGAGAAGCACTACTTCTGCGTACCCACCTGCGGTCACGCCATGTGGCTGGAACCCGCCTGGCCGCCCGTCAGGGATGCCTTCATTTCCGAGAAGCTGAATTAAGGTTTGGCCAATTTAGTGGACTGATTAGAAGAAAGATGAAAAAAATTAGTATCTTTGCAGTCCCCAACCGGTGAGTTGTCCGAGTGGTTGAAGGAGCCTGCCTCGAAAACAGGTTTGCGTGCGAGCGCAACGGGGGTTCGAATCCCTCACTCACCGCAAGATGAATGAAACCTGGCGTTTTGTAAAGTTCGTGCTTCTTTCTATAAGCGCGGGCATTATAGAGATGGGCAGCTTTGCGCTGCTGAATGAGCTTCTGGACTGGCCATATTGGCCGTCATATCTGATAGCACTCATTCTAAGTGTTCTGTGGAACTTTACCCTCAACCGAAAATTCACCTTCAGAAGTAACGCAAACGTGCCCAGGGCAATGTTCCTGGTGTTTGTGTATTACCTGATTTTCACCCCTCTTTCCACCTGGGGCGGTAACTATCTGGCCGAGGACCTTGGCTGGAACGAATACCTTGTAACCTTCATCAACATGTTCATCAACCTTATCACGGAGTTCCTGTGGCAGAGGTTCGTGGTTTACAAGGATCAGGTGGATAACGCCGTCAAAGCAGAATAACACCTATTCCGGGGCGGTCGGGGAGGGATAATCGGCCATCAATTACCTTCACCCCGTCAAAGCGGTCGTTGGAGATGAGAAGGTTGCCGTCAAGGTCGGCAAAATCCACGTACGGAGAGAACTGCGCGGCGGCGGATATGCCGCAGGAGGTTTCCGTCATGCATCCAACCATCACCTTCATCCCAAGGGCGCGGGCCATCTGGGCCATACGCCAGCCTTCCCGCATTCCTGTGCACTTCATAAGCTTGATATTGATGCCGGAATAGGCCCCCTGGATGGAGGGGATATCGGAGAGTCTCTGGATGCTTTCATCGGCAAAGATGGGGAGGGGACTGCGCTCAGTGAGCCAGGCGTTGTCCTCTATCCGTTCCTTGGCCATTGGCTGCTCCACCATCACTACTCCCTGCTCCTGGAGCCAGAAGATCTCGTCAAGGGCTTTCTCCCTGTCTTTCCAGCCCTGATTGGCGTCTACGGCAAGGGGCACGTTGGTGACGGAGCGGATGGCGCGTATCATTTCTTCGTCCGTGTCCAAGCCCACCTTCACTTTCAGGATATTGAACTTGCCTGCGGCTTCAAGAGTTTTCTCCCGTACGACTTCCTCAGTATCAATGCCGATAGTAAACGTTGTGGAAGGCGCCTTACCGGGATCAAGGCCCCAGATGCGGTACCAGGGCTCTCCGATGAGTTTTCCAACCAGGTCATGAAGAGCGATGTCCACGGCGGCCTTGGCGGCCGAATCTCCGGGGGAGAGGCTGTCTATGTAGGAGAGGATGTCTTCAATCCTGAATGGGTCATTGAACTGGCTAAGGTCCACCTTGTCAAGGAACCGGCACACGGATTCCACGCTCTGGCCAAGGTAAGGCGGCATGGATGCCTCTCCGTAGCCGGTTACGCCCTCCCAGGAGATTTCCACCTGGACATCTGGGGTGACAGTGCGGCTGTAGGAAGCCACTGTAAAGGTGTGCCTCAGTTGAAGCTCATACGGGAAGAACTTCATTGTGAGGGGGCCTCCGGAACGGCGGGGCGTAAAGCCCTTGCAGCCTATGAGGGATGCTCCTGCTGCAGCCAGGGCGGCGGTTTTAAGGAAATCACGCCTATTCTGCATAGAAGGGAGTCGTGAGAGTGGTTGTGATATCCGGCATCTGGTCCACGTAGGGGAGTATGCGGCCGCCAAAAAGGTAGCGGTCCGTATTGTAGGAGTCATACTCCGGATCCCTTGGATTAAAACTTCCAATCTTTACATAACCAAGTGAGTGGATGAACTTTCCGTCTCCAAGGTAGAATCCCACATGAGACACGCGGGGCCTTCCGTTATCCCTTCTTGAACCAAAGAATACAAGGTCTCCGGGCTGGAGGGCGTCCCTGTCTTCGATGGTCTCCCCAACCTTGCTCTGGGGGCCGGCGTCACGCGGAATGATAATGTCGTGCATGAAGAGGACGGTCCTTACGTATCCGCTGCAGTCCATCCCCTTTGGGGACATTCCAGCCCAGATGTAGGGGAATCCCAGCATGCTCTTTGCCGTTGCAAGGACTGCTTCCGGACTCTGGTCCAGTTTCATCCTCCATTCCCTCTCTACCATTGCCACTTTACGCTGAACCCATCCCTGGCGGCCGTCAGGGAACTCAACCTTGAGCCATGCGCCGCGCTTTTTGATGAGTTTGAGCCTGTCTCCGGCCACAACATCAGATATGGTTGCGCTGCGGGTGGATGATTTTGCGTACACAACTCCCTGAAGAGCTGTCACAACAGCCTTTGGGGCTGCATTCCAGGCGTGGTACTCATCAAATGACATACGCGTAATGGCTGCGTAATGCACCCATCCGGAATAATCGTCGGGGGTGTCTATCTCCGGCCAGGGGTAAGGCTTGGAGTCGCTGTTTCCAATGATATGGACGGGCGTTCCAAGAAGGGCCTGGGACACCATTTCGGCATCAAAATCCGGGGTGCTGCGAAGGTTGCATACGGAGATGTTCACAACTCCGTATTCCTGGGCTCCTAGGCTTAAGAATACTAATAGTGCGAAGACGGAAAGGATGGCTTTTTTCATATATTCAGTTTGATAAGCTCTTCAATATATTTACGGTTGCTGGAAAGGCGCGGAATCTTATGCTGCCCGCCAAGTTTACCCTTTGAATCCAGCCAGTCGTAGAACAGGCCGGGGCGTGCCTTGATCATCTCCAGGCGCCCTCCGCCGGTCCTATGACGGAAATGCTCATAGTCTATGTCGTCCTCCTGGAGCTGAGTGTCCAGGGTATCGGCAAACGCCTCAATATCGGCTGGTTCCTCCGTGAATTCCACCAGCCACTGATGGTAGCCGCTGCTGGTCCTGTCCTGAAGGAAAACCGGCGCAACGGTGAATTCCTTCGCCTTTGCCCCGCACTTTTTACAGGCGGCCTCCATTGCTTTTTCCGCCTGCTGCACGGAGAGGTCCTCGCCCCAGAGGTTTATGTTCTGGTGGGTCCTTCCCACTATCATAAAGCGGTACGGCTCCCTGCCGGTAAAGCGCACCACGTCTCCCATATCGTAGCGCCATAGGCCGGAGGACGTGGAAACAAGGATGGCATAGTCCACGCCTGTCTCCGTCTTCCACACCGGAACGGCGTATTGCTCCGGCTTGCCGTACACATTCATCGGCACAAATTCATAGAAATTTGCGTAATCCAGCATGAGGGTCATGGATGGATCGGCCATATTTGTCTGTACGCCGAAGAAGCCCTCGGAGGCGTTGTAATTCTCTATATAGTGCATCTTTCCGGAGGGGAATAGCGCCTCTAATTTGTGCCGATATGGCACCAGGGACATCCCTCCGTGGGCAAAGAGCTCCATGTTGGGCCAGAGTTCTTCGGCCGATTTCACGCCGGCCTTCTGCATTGCCATCTCCAGCACCATGATGTTCCAGGTGGGCTGGCCGCTGAACGCCACAAGGTTTTTCCGGCGGATGAAATCCGTGATTACGTCATATTTGGCGTGGATATCCTCCATCTGCGCCACTTTGAGAGGTGGCACCAGGCGAAGGATCTTCCTGTAGAAAGAAGGCGTTGCCGCAGCCATTATGGCCGATATATCCCCAACCTTGATCTTTCCCTTTGTGTATTTGGGGTTGAACCCGCCGGAGAGTATCATGGAATACCCGCTGCCAACATGGGATTCCCGGTTCTGATCCAGGTAGGTTGCCGTGACGTCACGCCCGCCGCGGAGGTGGCTGTGGCTGAGCCCGTGCTTTGAGACGGGGATGAATTTCACGGTGTCCGAGGTGGTGCCGGAAGAAGTTGCAAAATGCGTCACACGCCCCTTCCAGAGCACATCCGGCGTGCCTTCCATCATCCTGGTTATGTATGGCTTATGGGATGAATAGTTGCCGATAGGAACCCTGGCGGCGAAGTCTTCATAGGATTTAATCTCTCCGTAGCCGTGCTCCCGGCCCCACTGAGTATTGCGGGCATCATGCACAAGCATCTTAAGAGTGCGGCGCTGGATGGCGTCACCCTCTTCGGCATACTTTTTTATTGCCCGTACCCTGTAATGAAGGATCAGCCTTGCCAGGGTGGAGAGAAGATCCATAGGCTATTTGAAGTAAAGCGCCCAGCGTTCCTTGTCAAGATCCGGCAGGTGCACCATGATGCCCATCTCTATCACACCCCCGAATTCATCGTTGACCATGGCGCCGTAGTAGCGCATGGTGGTGGTGAGGTTCATGTAGGACTTGAGGATGGGAGGAAGGTACATCTTCCTCTGGATGAAGAAGGATATGAGGGCGCGGAAATTTGCACGGAATTCCTTGGCGGAGAACAGTTTCCTGGCTTCCTTTGCCGGGGCGGCTACATAAGGGATTTTGGGCACAATATCGTCTCCCTTGTAGCAGTGCTTCTTCATGAATGAAGTGACCAGCGAGAATGCCTCCTGGGGATAATCCTGATAGAAAGTGACCTTCCCGAATACATCTGTCATTCCGCCATCCCTTGCCACCACGCAGATACCCTTGAACAGGCAGTCCAGGATAAAGATGCTCTTCCTGGCCGATGAGTTCCTCTGCTGATCCTCCACTATGTATGAGCGGCTCAGTTCCATTGTGTGGGGCATGTCCTCCTTCATGAATTTCTCCGAGAAACGGAAAAGATGCGCGGCCGGAATGAGGGGCTGGCCGTCACCATCCACTTTCATATCGTAGCCGTAGACAATGCGGTAACCGCCGCAGATGCACTCATCCTCCGCGTCCCAGATGACAAGCTGCTTTACCTTGAAGGAAGGGTCTGTGTCGAAGGGCTCCAGGTCACAGGCCATGCCGGTGCCGGCGCCGCCCTTGCGGAAGGCTATCTCCCTTAATCGGCCCACTTCCCTTAATATATTTGGGAAAGAGGAATCTATGCAGTAGACCTTTATGCTGCCGCGGGATGCTTCCGTGAGCTCCGGGGCGCGGCTGAACTCCTCTTTTAGGAGGCCTATGTCTACGGGATCAATGATGGGTTCCATTTTGGTTTAGTCTTGTTTTAGTGCGTACACTTGCTCCCTTACGTATTGCGCCCACTGGGTGTCCGATTGTTCAGAGGTAAAGGTTTGCCAGGGGATAGGTTTTCCTATGACCATCTTGAAATGCTGCCCGCGGTAGCCAAATAGTTCGTCCGGAAGGGTGAACATCTCAAGGTTCAGTTTTATCTTGAAAAACTTGCGGAAAGCCGCAATGCGGTAGAAGCGCTTTGAGTTCTGACCTGAGAACCATACGGGGATAATGTCCCTTTTGGTCTCACGGCTTTTGGTGATGAAGGTTTTCTTCCATTCAAGGTCCTGGACAATGCCGTCAACCTTCCTGGAGCATACTCCGGCAGGGAAAAACAGAACCTGGCGGTCACTGTGGAAGGCGTCGTTAAGAAGCCCCGCAAGTTCCCTTGCCTGGGCGCCCATCTTGTTCACGGGGATGAGGTAATTGGCAAGCTGCTTGAGGTTGAGGAGGAAGCTGTTGGCAGGGGTGATAACCTTGTCATTATACTTCCTTGCCAGGAATCCAAGCTCAACTCCGGCATCGGCCCCGCCAAGCGGATGGTTGGAGGCAAAGGTGAAAAGGCCCTCTTCGGGGATATTCTCCTTGCCGATAATGTCAACCGTTACGTCAAGGTCCTCAAAGAAGCAGTCCACAAAGTCTGCGCCCACCTTTCCCTTACGGAAATTGCGGTTGAAATCTTCCTCGTGGATGAACTTACGGAGGAAACTCATCACAGGCCGCGGCAGCAGTTTGCCGTGGTTTACTTTTCTCACAACAGCATCCGTGTCTATGAGAATGCTTTGGTTCTGGGGCATTTCCATATCCACAAAGATAATAAAAAAAGACATCCACCGGATGTCTTTTTTTACTAATTGATTAAGATTTAGAACACGTCAGGTTCTGAATTCTTGGGCTCATCGTCCTGGAAACGGGGCTTGCGGGGGCCGTCATTGCGTTTTTCGCGGCGGTCGCCGTCCCTGCGGGGACCACGGTCTCCACCTTCGCGGCGGGGTCCGCGGTTGCCGTCCTTGCGGTCGCCTTCGCGACGGGGTCCGCGCTCACGCTTTGCGGGCTCCACATAGCCTTCGGGCTTCTCCTGGAGGGCACGCATGGAAAGGCGCATCTTGCCGGTCTTGGCGTCAATCTCAAGGAGCTTCACATCTACTTCGTCGCCAACCTTCAGGACATCCTCAACTTTGTCGGTCTTGGTCCAGGCAATCTCACTCACGTGGAGGAGGCCTTCCTTACCGGGGAGGATCTCGATGAAAGCGCCGAACTCCAGGATGCTCACCACCTTTCCGTGGTACACCTGGCCGGCCTCGGGAACTGCGCAGATGCCCTTGATGCGCTCAAGGGTTGCATCCATAGCGGCCTTGTCGGTGCCGAAGATATCCACAACACCCTTGGTGGTGCCGTCTCCGTTGTCAACTTCGTCGATAGTGATGGTTGTGCCGAATTCCTTCTGCATACCCTGGATGGTCTCTCCGCCCTTGCCGATAACGGCGCCGATGAACTCTGCGGGGATCTCGATCTGGACCATACGGGGAACGAAGGGCTTGAAGTCCTCGCGGGGTTCGGGGATGGTCTTGAGCATTTCGCCCATGATGTGGAGGCGTCCCTGACGGGCCTGCTCCAGGGCTTTTTCAAGGACGTCATAGGACAGGCCGTCCACCTTGATGTCCATCTGGGTGGCGGTGATACCGTCCTTGGTGCCGGTCACCTTGAAGTCCATGTCGCCAAGGTGATCTTCGTCACCAAGGATGTCGGTAAGGATGGCGTAGCGGTCGTTGGGACGCTCTGCGTCAGTGATAAGACCCATTGCAACACCTGCCACGGGCTTTTTGATCTTGACGCCGGCGTCCATCAGGGCCAGGCAGCCGCCACAGACGGAAGCCATGGATGAGGAACCGTTGGATTCAAGGATATCGGAAACTACGCGTACTGCGTAAGGGAACTCGGGAGCCGTAGGGATGACGGGCTTGAGGGCACGCATGGCAAGGTTTCCGTGGCCGATCTCACGGCGTCCGGTGCTGCGCTGAGGCTTTGCCTCGCCGGTAGCGAACGGAGGGAAGTTGTAGTGAAGGACAAACTGTTGGTCGTCCTGGATAAGGACCTCGTCCATCTCCTTCATGTCCATCTTGGTGCCCAGGGTAACTGTTGCCAGGGACTGGGTTTCACCGCGGGTGAAGATGGCGCTGCCGTGAGCGCAGGGGAGGTAGTCAACCTCGCACCAGATGGGGCGAACCTCATTTGTTGCGCGGCCGTCAAGGCGCCTGCCCTCGTCAAGGACAAGGTTACGCATTGCTTCCTTCTCTACGTCATGGTAGTAGCGGTCAATCATTGCGCCCTTGAGTTCAAGGTCTTCCTCAGAGAACTGAGCCTTGAATTCATCGCGGATGGCGTTGAAGCCGTCCTCGCGCTCGTGCTTGGGCTTTGCGCTCTTTGCAAGTTCGTAGCACTTTGCGTAGCAGGCCTCGTGAACGGCGGTCTTCAGGGCCTCGTCTTCCTCGTCGTGAGGATAGTCCCTCTTGGTGCCGTCTGTTCCAAGCTCGTGCATGAGCTCTTTCTGCACGCGGCAGTGCTTCTTGATCTCTTCGTGAGCAAACTTGATGGCTTCCAGCATATCGTGCTCGGAGACCTCGTTCATCTCACCTTCAACCATCATGATATTCTCCTCGGTGGCGGCAACCATCAGGTCAAGATCGGCCCTCTTGTTGTCCTCGAAACCGGGGTTGATGACAAACTTACCATCGATGCGGGAAACTCTCACCTCAGATACGGGACCGCCGAAGGGGAGGTCGCTGGAGGCAAGGGCTGCCGATGCTGCAAGGCCTGCGAGAGCGTCCGGCTGGATGTCTTTTTCGGCCGATATAAGCATCACGTTCACAAATACTTCCAGGTGGAAGTCACTGGGCCACAGGGGGCGGATAGGGCGGTCTATGAGACGTGCGATGAGGATCTCATAGTCGCTGGGGCGGCTTTCCCTCTTGAGGAAACCTCCGGGGAAACGGCCGGCGGCATAATACTTTTCACGGTAATCCACGGTGAGGGGCATGAAGTCTGTGCCTTCCTTTACCTCAGTTGCGCAGGTTACTGTGGCGAGCAGCATGGTGCCGCCCATTTTCACTACGGCAGAGCCTGCGGCCTGTTTGGCCAGCTTGCCGGTCTCGATCTCGATAACCCTTCCGTCGGGCAGTTCGATGGTCTTTTTGATAATGTTCATTTGTTTACTACTGTTACGTCTTTATTGCGTCATTTGCCGGACCTTCCGGCTATCTCGTCATCCCCGACCCGATCGGGGATCTCTTTTTTAAGAAAAAAGGGGCAGGATGCCTTGCATCCGTACCCCCGTTCTGTTTTCCTGTGCGCTTATCGGCGGAGACCAAGCTCCTTGACGATAGCCCTGTATCTCTCGATGTCAACGTTCTGAAGATAGTTCAGAAGCTGGCGGCGCTTGCTGACCAGGCGAAGAAGAGAGCGGCGTGTTACAACGTCCTTCTTGTTCTTCTTCACGTGCTCTGTAAGGTGAGCGATACGGTAGGAAAATAAAGCAACCTGACTCTCTGGTGAGCCGGTGTCCTTATTGGACTTCCCGTACTTCGCGAAAATCTCTTGCTTTTTCTCAGGCTGTAAATATTCTGCCATGATGCAATGAGTTTTGTTTGGTTATTGTGTCTCTGCGGGACCGCCCCGCAAAAAAGCCTGCAAATGTACGGAATTATTTCCGTAATACCAAATCTTTTCAGTTGTCTTATGAAAAAAGTAAAGCCTTGCAACGGGGTTATTGCAAGGCTGATACTTTTATACAGGGTCAGAGATTACTCGAGTGCAAGTGTGGGAGTGAAGTTGGTCTGGGAGAGATGGTAAACCTGTCCGTTGTAAAGATACTTATCGGCTCCGCGGCCAATGTTATATGTGCACTGATTGCTTGAGTCGTCTTTTACAGTAAGAGTGAAGGTCTCGTTTGCGACGTTATCCGACATGGCGGCGATATAGACATCGTTTTGAAGGGCGCCGTCAGTCAGGTCCACCCACTTAAGCACGATATTGCCCTCATTGTGACTGGTGGAAGAAAGGGTCTTGGAAACCAACTTTTGATTATGAAGTACTGTGGATCCATCTGCAGCAAGCGTAAGGGATACGGTCAAGTCTCCGCTGGAACCACTCACGAGGGTTGTATTCTTAGGGATATGAAGGTAGTACACCATACTGGTAAGAGGACTGGTCATGGTAAAGGCGTCGTCTTTGTAATAGCCGTATCCCCACATAATATCATATCCTCCCAGATAGCCATAATCGATTACACCATAGTACTGCTCGGAAATATCCACCTTCCACCAGGACGATGACCATTCCTGGCTAGTATAAGGATAAAGGAAATGGATATCATACTGAGTACCGGTTATTTCACTGTTGGAACATGCAAATGTTCCGGTTGTGCTTCCGGCACCGTCTATTAGGGTAAAGCGCTCTTTCTTGGGGACGCCGGCAACAGAATAAATAACGGAAATCTCGTCGCCGGCTTTCCATACGCGGTGATATACACCAGCGTCCACTGAAAGTGTAGTCTTGGTGCTCACATCTTCAATGGAGAGAGTGAGTGTCATAGGATGGGCCTGCTGTTTGCTTTGGGGAGCTTTATCCGTCTTGTTGCAGGAAACCATAAGGGCTGCGCAGGCAATTATGCCGATGATTATAATTGACTTTTTCATATTCTTCGTCTTAACCGGTTAAAAAACTTCGTCAGTAAGGGTTCCGGGCAGGGTAAGTCCTACAGGCAGAAGCTTGGACCAGCCGTTTGTGGGATTGTCGAGGTCATTGGGTCCTGCGAACTTCACTGCAGTTCTATTGTCAAGAGTCTTTGAAGAGAAGGTCTTCTGATAAGTGTTGACACCGTTGGAAAGATTTAATTTCCAGTTCCTGGCACCCCTGGCCCAATAATTGACAAATACAAAGGTCTGAAAATCGCCGCCATAAGAGCTGAAATAATGTTTGCCTCCCCATCCTGAACTGACAGAACTGCCGTTCCAGCCGTAGCTGTTCCCTTGAACACCGATGTGAGACAGGAGCATCGAACCGCCATCAGCTTCTTGGATGTACCAACCGCTTCCGGTCAGGCCTGTAATAGATATTTGGGCTACAATGATTTCATTATCCAGAGAAAGATTCAGAGTAGCTTTCAGTTTGTTTTCATCAACCGTATAATCGATTTTTTCTGCCAATAAGAATAGGCTGGTTCCATCTGCCGAGCCGTCGAACTTGACATTGCCTCCATATGTGATGGTTGGAGTTTCCGATGAATACACGGCAAATAGTTTTCCGGACGTGCCAAGGGCAGCCTCCACGTTTGCGCCGGGAGCGTAAGCCCAACTGCTTCCGTTATAGGTCATTATGAGTAGATCGTCAGCCGAGGCAGGCGTTGAATTAAAGAAGACATATACTTTGTCTCCATTTTCCCAGGCGGACTTCACGGCCTTTGTGCGGCTGTCGAAACCGTCGCGGTTTACGGTAATGTCGAACTTAATGTTAGAGGTCTGGATTTCTTCCTCAACCTGGGGCTCCGAGAGTTTATTGCAAGATACTACGGAGCAGGCAGCTACAACTGCAAGAGCATAAAATAATTTTCTCATTTTTCTGTCCTCCATAATTAAGCGTCCCAGTCTACTTCTGGTTCGAATCCTTCAAATAATACCGGGTCTGCAGAGCCGGGAAGAAGGCAGCATGAGCAATCCCCACTCAACATTACCATCTCGCACTCAGGCGAAACATAGTTTAGTTTTTTTGTCATAGGAATATGGATTAATATTACATGTTTTTCTCAAAACGCAAAGTTCGGGATCTTTATCCTTCACGCCAATACATAAATTTATGTATGCGGTAAATACGAATAAAGGTTTATCTTTGTAAAGATGAAAAGATACGTGGCTCTCATTGCCTTTTTTATGGCGTTGTCCTCCGCGCTGGTGGCGCAGGAGACGGCAGACTTGTATTCTATTGCGGAGGAGCAGTACTTTAATGGCCAGTACGGCGCTGCAATACGCACTGCGCTCGAAGGGTTGCAGCAAGCCCCGGCAAAGGACTCGGAAGAATCGGCAGTGGAACTCTACTCCATCCTTGGCGCATCTTATTCCAGGATGGGGGCGTTTGACAAGGCGGCCGATTATTTCTTCCGTTGTTATGAATATGACAGGAAAGAGGGCAATCCAGAGGGTATGACATCGTCCCTGATAAACCTTGCATCGATGTACGTTTACGCCGGGAAACCAGAGCTGGCAGAAAAGGAAGCTCTTGAAGCTATCGACAACGAAAAACCTCTAGGAAGGCCTTATAAGCTGGCAATGGCCTACGGAAAAGCCTGTGACGTATACCATGCCCTGAAACAGGAAGAGAAAGCCCTGGAGTATGCCAACCTTGCCGTATCAACGGCCAGGGAAACGGAAGACGCCGGAGCGGAAGCCATCCGCAGGAGCCAGAGGGCATATCCTCTTCTGGCAATGAACAGGTATAAGGAGGCGGAGGCCGATTTATCTTTTTCGGAGAAGATTTTCAGCCAGAACGGCAATCGGCAGTCACTGGCAATAGTGTACTTCCAGCTTGCCGGATTATATGAAAAGACCGGCCGGAATGCATCGGCCACTTCATATTATAGAAAGGCCTTGGAACTTTCCAGGGAACTGCCGGACAAGCCGCTGGAGCAGAAGATATGCAACTCTTTCTCGGCACATATTAAAAAATCGGCCCCGGATGAGGCATATGAGCTATTAAGCCGATCGGCCCAATTGCAGGAGGAGATATCAAAGAGCGAGAGCGACAACGCCCTTGAACTTTTCAATATCGAGTATGAGACCGCCAAGAAGGAAGAGCAGATTGCAGCACAGGAGAGGGCTCTGCACGCCGAAAAACAGCGGACGTTCGTTCTGATAGTATTACTGTTGGTATTGATTGTTGCGGCAATTATTACGGCAATCACTGCGTATGAATCCAAGAAAGACAAGGAAAAACTCCGGCAGAGCAACGCACAGAAGGATTTTCTTTTCAAGGTAATATCGCACGATATAATGTCGCCGGCAATAGCTATGCTCAGAGGTATTCAAATGCTTCGGAGCCATTCAGGTGACGGCATTCTTGAAAGAGACTCGGAGGTCCTGGTCCAGCTGGAAAGGCAGGCGGAATCGGAAGTGGAACTTATTGACAACGTAATGCGCTGGGCCCGTAACAAGGAAGATTCTTCTTCCCGTGACAAGGCCCGTTTCGATATAGTGAGTATGTCCCGTGAGGCCATGGAACAGTATAGGGGAGGCGCTTCTCAGAAGGGGATTAGTCTTGAACTTGTGAGTCCGGACAGCATCATTGTGTTTTCCGGCAGGAACAATTTGCTTATAGCCCTTCGGAACCTCTTGTCAAATGCCATAAAGTTCTCTCATAAGGGAGGGCGGGTGACGGTAACCATACAAGAAAAGGCCGATGAAATTGATTTGAGAGTGGAGGATTGCGGTATAGGTATTCCTGTCGATAAATTGGACAGTATCTATAACTCGGAGTCGTCTTTCAGGCGTCCGGGTACAGTCGGGGAACCAAGCCATGGATTGGGGCTTGCGGTGAGCCGGGACCTTGTGGCGGCAATAGGCGGACGTTTGGATGTGAGAAGCGTTGAGGGCAAGGGCAGCATTTTTACAATTCATATACCTGCGGGAGGGGGTGAAGGAAATGGGTGATGATGTGAGGCTTATGTTGGTGGATGACCATCCGCTCATGCTGATGGGTATTGCATCTATGCTCTCTGGTAAGGGAATAGAGATTGTGGGAACAGCCAGTAACGGTAGCGAGGCTTTGGAAATGGTGCCCCAGTTGAAGCCGGACGTGATGATGCTGGATATAATGATGCCGGTTATGGATGGCATAGAACTGGCCAGAAGGATGAGGGCGCTGTATCCTGACGTGGCGCTGCTGGTCTTATCCAGCGATTCGTCATTGGCCTCGTTGGAAGTGCTCCTTAATATCGGCATAGACGGTTTTCTTTCAAAGACCAGCGATGCCCCCGTTATGCTTGATGCCGTCATGAGCGTAGCCGCCGGTTATGAGTATTATGGCACCGACATTGCGCGTCTAATTGAGCGGATAAGCCTTGCCAAGAAGGCTTCGGATAGCATCTTCACGCCACGGGAACTAGATGTGATACGTTTCAGCTGCCAGGGGCTTCAATACAAGGAAATAGCCGAGCGACTGGGAATCCGATACCTCACGGTTGTTACTATCAAAAACAACATTTTCAGGAAGCTGGGTATAAACAATACAGTCGAACTGGTCGTTTATGCTATCAAGAATGAGTTGATAACCTTATAACAAATAATTTCCGGCCTTTATCCATTCCCGTCTTCCCGTCATTCCCGGCTTGACCGGGAATCTATTTTTGACTATCTTTGCATACCTAAAAACCTTATTTATATGAAAATCGGCATTTGCAATGACCACGCAGGCGTGGAGTACAAGTTCAAACTGGTGAAGATGCTGCAAAAGCGCGGCATCGAGGTTGTGAATTTCGGCACGGACACCGAGGCTAGCGTAGACTACCCGGATTATGCCCACAGGCTGGCCCAGGCCGTAGAGGGCGGGGAAGTGGACCTTGGGATAGCGCTCTGCGGCACCGGCAACGGAATGGCCATCACCCTCAACAAGCACCAGGGAATCCGCGCAGGTCTTGCGTGGGGCACTGCCATCGGCCATCTTGTGGCTCAGCATAACAACGCCAACGTCCTTGTGCTGCCGGCCCGGTTCATCAGTTACCGCATGGCATCGGCCATAGTGCGTGAATGGCTTGACACCCCCTTCGAGGGCGGCCGCCATCAGAAACGCATAGACAAAATGCCCTGCAGATGACCTCTGGCCCCGTCATTCCCGGCAACCCCGTCATTCCCGGCTTGACCGGGAATCTCCCATTATCTTCTGACATTGCGGATTACCCGGAGGGAATAGTCGTTGCGGTGGATAAGCCGTACAGGTGGACATCGGCCGATGTAATCCGTAAACTCAAGTACGCCGCCATCAAGCACTTCGGGAAAAAGAACCTGAAGGTGGGTCACGCCGGCACGCTGGATCCGCTGGCTACGGGCGTGCTGCTGGTGTGTATCGGCAATGCGTGCAAACGAGCGCAGGAACTGCAGGACCACCCTAAGGAGTATATCGCGCGCATACGCTTTGGCGCCACCACCCCGTCCTACGACCTCGAAAAGGAGGTAGACCGCCGTTTCCCATATGAGCACATCACTGCTTCATCAGTCCGTGACGCCCTTCCCGCCTTCCTTGGCGAGCAGGAGCAGGTGGCTCCGCTCTTTTCCGCCAAAAGCGTAGACGGCGTCCGCGCCTATGAACTTGCCCGGAAACTCTACAAGGCTTCCCGCAGCGCCTCCGTCATTCCCGGCCCGGCCCGGGAATCTCAGTTTGACTCCGCCGCCCTGGAAACCCTCCAGCGTAACAAGATCGTGATCTCAGAGCTGGAACTGCTGGACTTCTTTGCGGGGGATGGGACTGTGGCCCCGGAATCCGTGGCCACCCTCGGCCACGTAAGAGGGAGGGGCCCAGAGCAGGCGCAAAGCGCCGGCGCCTGGGAGGGGTCGCGAAGCGACGATTCAGGGACTACAGTCCCTTCCTCTGCGCAATCCACAGCATCCAGCCGCATAAACGTGGCGGATACATCGGCCCTGGGGCTGCCGGAGGCGGTTATCCGCATTGCCTGCAGCAAAGGCACCTACATCCGGGCCTTTGCGCGTGACCTTGGGGAGGCGCTGGGCTCCGGCGCGCACCTTGGCGGCCTCATCCGCACCTGTAGCGGCTCCTTCCGCATAGAGGACGCCCTCTCGCTGTACCAGGCCCTTTCGCTTCTGCAGTAGCCTGGCGCATAACGTGCTATAAATCATCTAATTATAAATAGTCGGGTGCACCTGGAAGTGCACCCGACTATGCGTATCTTGCTGACTATTAGTTATTTATGCGCCAGCTATTTTTCAGCCGCTAGTTTAAAGATTGCTGGACTCAGATGGCAGTAACCTGTGGGATTCTTATCCAGATAGTCCTGATGATATTCATCGGCCGGGTAGAAACACTCAAGGGGGAGCAACTCGACAGGGAAATCTTCAACTCCAAGGGCTTGCTTTGTTTTATGGAAAACTTCTGAGAGTACCCTCGCATCTTGGGTATTATCATAGTAGACACCAGTGCGGTAGCGGGTACCTACATCTTCTCCCTGCTTATTCAGGCTCAGGGGATCTATGATTTTGAAGAAGAGCTCTGTCAGATGCTGTAGGGACACTACAGAGGGATTGTACCTCACGTGAACACATTCTGCGTGTCCGGTAGTGTCTGTATAAACCTGCTCATATGTTGGATTCGCCAGGCGGCCATTACAAAAACCGACTTCTGTAAATTCCACGCCATCAACAAGTTTGAAGAACTTCTGCGCTCCCCAGAAACAGCCTGCAGCAAACCAGATATCTTTCTGAGGGCCGATAACAAGCGCGGCCATCTTCTCCAAATACGCCTTGTCAACATCATCAAAAGTGCCGATTTCCTTGCTGTCAATGTCCAGAACCGCCACAATCATGCTTTTATGCCAGACCGGGACAACGATTTCGCTTCTTGACGCGGCCGAGCAGGCAATGTGGCCGGGGAACTGCTCCACGTCTGGAACCACAATCGTGCGTTGCTCCTTCCACGCAGTGCCGCATACACCGCGCCCGTAGGCAATGCGGGTGCAGGCAATCGGCCCTTGGAATGGGCCAAGTATCAACTCTTCACCTTCCACTCTGTAGAACCCAGTCCACCAGAAACCCATTTCCTCTTGAAGCAGGGCAGCCAGATTGGCCATATTGGCAATTATATCGGCCTCACCGGAAAGCAAGCCTTCAGCCTGCGTGAGGAGAGATTTATATTGTTCTTCCTTTGTCATCGGCAATAATTTTCACGAAGATAATGAATAATCCTCACTCCACCAATTCCTGCTCTATAAATCTTTGATAATCAGTCAATTCCTTAAAGTAGGGTGCACTTCCAGGTGCACCCGAGAGTGAGGAAGTGGATGATAATCAATGAGTTGGCGGCCATGGGCAAAATGACGGTTGCAATTGTGCGTGGAATCCGCTAAATTTGCATCTTCAATAAGAAAGACTCATGGAAAGAAGAACACGCGTAAGATTTGCTCCGTCTCCCACAGGTCCGCTCCATATGGGCGGCGTGCGTACGGCTCTGTATAACTATCTGTATGCCAAGCAGAAGGGCGGAGATTTCATCATCCGTATAGAAGACACTGACTCCCACCGCTTTGTACCGGGAGCAGAGCAGTATATCATTGAGGCCCTCCAGTGGTGCGGCATCATTCCCGATGAAGGAGTGGAGAACGGCAAGGTTGTGGAGGAGGCATCGGCCAGACACCCCCACGCCCCTTACCGCCAGAGCCAGCGTAAGCCCCTTTACCGCAAGTACGCGGAGGAACTGGTTGAGAAAGGCTGGGCATATTATGCTTTTGACAGTGCCGATGAACTGAATGACCGGCGCGCAGAGGCAGAGGCCAAAGGTGATACGTTCATGTACAACGCTGCCACTCGTGGCGGCCTCCGAAACTCCCTGAGCCTCAGCCAGGAAGAAGTGCAGAATCTCCTTGACACCACCACTGACTGGACCATCCGCTTCAAGATGCCCCTGAACCGCGTTGTGAAGATGGACGACCTAATCCGCGGTCACGTGGAAGTGAACACTGACACCCTTGACGACAAAGTCCTTTGGAAAAGGGCCGATGAACTCCCCACCTACCACCTCGCAAACATCGTGGACGACCACCTTATGGAAATCACGGAGGTGATCCGCGGAGAGGAGTGGCTTCCGTCCCTTCCCCTTCACTATATGCTCTACGAGGCATTTGGCTGGACCGAAACTATGCCCCGCTTTGCGCACTTGAGCCTTCTCCTGAAGCCTATCGGCAATGGAAAACTTTCCAAGCGTGACGGTGACAAACTTGGCTTCCCGGTGTTCCCCCTGGCCTGGAAGAACCCGGAAACCGGTGAGGTCTCCCACGGCTACCGTGAAGACGGCTATTTCCCCGAGGCCTTTGTGAACCTTCTTGCAATGCTTGGCTGGAACCCTGGCGATGACCGCGAAATGTTCACGCTGGACCAGCTGGTAGAGGCTTTCTCCCTTGATAAAGTCCAGAAGGCCGGCGCAAAGTTCAACCCGGACAAGGCCAAGTGGTACAACAAGGAGTATCTCCGCCTCAAGACCACCCAGGAACTCACAGACCTCTTCATCCCCATCCTTGAAAGCCACGGGATAAAGGTAGTGGACTGCCCCTGCAACGCCCTTACTGCCGGCGCATCCTTCGAAGGCTTCGGCGCAGATTTTACCAATCATATCTTCACCCGAGAATACGTAGAGGCCGTGGTTGAGCTTGTGAAGGAGCGCGCCACATTCGTGAAGGATATGTGGGACATCGCCGCATACCTCTTCGTGGCGCCTCAGCAGTTTGAGGAGTTCGGCATCAAGGCCGGCGCAGGACTGCCGTCAAAGCCGGTAGATCCAAATCGGCCCGTAGATCCAAGGGCAAAGGTGTACGACGACTCCAAAACCGCCCCCTTCCTTGCCAAGGACGTGGACAAGTTCTGGAACCCGGACCACTACGAGAACTGCTTCGAGGTATGCCAGTACATCTCCGGCGCGGAGTTCGGCTTTGATGACCTTGACGTCTACCGCGGCACAATGGAGGCCGATGTCCTTGAGCACGTCCTTGAGGATTACATCAAGATGAGGGAATACCCCATGGGCAAGGTGATGAACAGCCTTCGCCTGGCCCTCACCGGAGCGGCTTCGGGCCTTGGAATTGCCGCCATCCTCAGCTTTATCGGCCGGAAAGAGTTTGCCCGCCGTATGGGCTACGTGGCTGAGCGCCTGGGTAGGATTTAACCCATATGCGGCCTGGCGCGTAAACGCCTGAGTCACAGCGAGATGCTAAAAGTCGGGTGCACCTGGAAGTGCACCCGACTATTTATAAGTAGAAGATAATCAGTTAGTTAAGCGCCAGCCGTGAGGTGGGCCGATCAGTGCTGCCGGCGAATTGCCGGGATGTTTTCGAGGTCGGCGGTGGGCTGGCCGGGCTCTACGCAGAGCACGGGGCGCACATCTGTTGCGAAGTTGAAACTGCGGGCGTTGTCGGAGTTGTTGTAGCCGATCTTGATGGTCTCGGTGGCGCCGGGAAGCGTTACCTCTGCACCGTGCTCGGACTGATCCCACACAAAGTTCTCATCGATAATCACCAGGTTGCCAAGGTCCTTGTTGAGGCCAAGGCCGCCAAGGTCCATCTGGAAGCCGGTAACAATTGCGGTGATGCGCACCTTGTCGCCAAATTCAGGGTCGCTGTCCCAGATGATGCCTTTCTTGAAGTGATTTGCGTCTCCCGTATAGGCCGATATCATGTCATCAATCTTCTCAAGGTCACTCATCTTGGCACCGTGCTCGTTGTTGCCGGTGGTGATGTTGAGGAGGACGTTCTTTGCGGTCTTGAGGTCGAAGTCATTCAGGAGCGGGCTCTCGAAAGCGCCCTTCACGGCATCCTGGAGGCGGTTGGGGCCGGTGCCCTCGCCGCTTCCCATCAGAGCCATTCCGCTGCCGCGCATCATCTTGCACACATCCTGGAAGTCAACGTTGATGTAGCCGGGCTTTGAGATAACCTCAATGATGCCGCGGACGGCGGTAGCCAGCACTTCATCGGCCTTGGGGAAGGCCTCCTGGATGAGGGTGTCCCCGAAGAACTGATACAGTTTCTCGTTATTGATGATAAGGAGGGAATCCACGTTCTTCTCCAGTTCATGGATGCCGTCCACTGCCTTTGACTGGCTCTCGTTGCCCTCATTCTTGAACGGGATGGTGACAACTGCCACGGTAAGGATGCCGCGGTCCTTTGCCATCTTGGCAATAACCGGGGATGCGCCAGTGCCCGTGCCGCCGCCCATACCGGCGGTGATGAAGAGCATCTTTGTGCCGCAGTCCAGTACCTTGGCGGCAATCTCGTCCTGGCTTTCCAGGGCGGCGTTACGGCCGGCGGTAGGGTCAGTACCCGCACCAAGGCCGTTGTTGCCCATCTGGATCTTCACCGGGACTTCGCTGGTCTGGAGCGCCTGGGCGTCCGTGTTGCACACAATGAAGCTGCAGCCCTGGATGTTCTGCCTGTACATGTAGTTCACGGCATTGCAGCCACCGCCGCCCACGCCGATAACCTTTATGATGGAGTTCTCCTTGCCCCAGTTGTCAGGGAAAATGTCTTTTTCGATGTTCATAACGTATCCTCCTACTGTTTGTTAGCTTCGTCGTAAATCTTGAGGGCGGTGTTTTCCACTGTGTTCCAGAAAATTGAAAGGAAGCCGGTCTTCTCTCCCTTGGGCTTAGGGACCTTCACTTTCTTAGTCTTCTTCTCCTTGGGCTTGGGAGCCTCTTCCACGGGACCCATATCCTCCGGAGCGAAGAGGGTGTCAACGGGAGTCTCGTCCGTCACTTCAACCTCAATTGTCTCTTCCTCCTTGGGCTCCTCAGGCTTTTCAGGTACGCTCACGCAGTCAGGAAGCTTGTCTTCCTTGGCCGCCAGCACCATTCCGATGGCCGATGTAGCCGCAGTGCTGTAAACCCCGCTTCCAACCGATGCGGAGAACATATAGCGGGGATAGCCCTTGCGGACATCATACCCCGACATCTCCTTCACAAGGTTCACGAAGTTTGCAAGCTCTGCGCCGCCGCCGGTGATGACCACACCGCTGCGGAGGGAATTCTGCAGGCCGCTCTCCTGGATGTGATAGAGCACGGCGCTCACGATTTCACGCGCGCGGCAGTCTACAACCTCTGAGATATAGCGCACTGGAACCTCCTTGAAGGGGTCTGTGGTGCGTATCTGAAGCACTTTCTCGCTGAGGGAAGCCAGTTTCCCGGGGAGGCAGGCGCCAAAACGCTTCTTGATTTTCTCTGCAAGGTCGTCGGAGATGGAGCACTCCGTGCGGATGTCGTTGGTGATGCTCTTTCCACCAAATGGAATGGAAGCGTAGTGCCTCATGATGCCGCCCTGGTAGATGGCAATGGAGGTTACGCCGGCGCCAACGTCCACAAGAGCCACGCCGGAGGACATCTCCACGGGGCTGAGGACCGTCCTTGCAACCACATCAGGAAGGAAATACTTCTTGGCTATTGCAATGCCCAGCTGATTGAAGATCTTGTCCAGGGAGACGGTTGCTCCGCGTTTGCCGATGAACACCTTGAAATTGCCCTCCAGGGCACTGCTCAAAGTTCCCACAACCTCGCTTTCCACAAGCTGGATTTCATCGTCAATTGAGAACGACTGAGCCACGGCGCCGTACATGATCTGCTTCTCCGGATTGGGGAGGGGATAGGTCTCAAGCGCAATGGATTTGAGGGCCTGGACTTCTTCGGCCGATATATACTCTTCCGGATTAGTGCGCTCTATGCGGCCCGATGCAGTCACCTGGGTAACCTCGCTCCTGGGCATACCCACCACAACCTGCAGGATGTGGATCATGAGCTCTTTCTCCGCCTCGGCAATAGCTTCCTTGAGGCGCTCGGATGCCTTCATAGGGTTGGTAATCATACTGGCCCTGATACCGTCCGAAGGCGTTTCCCTGTAATACACAATCTGGACGTCGTCGCCGATCACCCTGGCCACGCACAGTCCGAACTTGGAACTTCCAAGATCAATTGAGGCTATGTATTTCTCTTCCATATATGGTTATTGTTTTATTTTCTGCAAACAAGCTGTCCGCCGTAGCGGAGATCCACCGTACTGTAATAGCCGGGCTCCTTTGCCGGCACCACGGTGTCATAGTACCTTCCCATTAGGTACAGTTTCTCTTCCACATTTACCGGCTGCCCAAAGAGGAAACGCTCCTTCCCCTCAAGCGGGAAAAGGACCAGGTCTCCGTCGGCCGATGCCGTAATCCTTCTTATATCCCTTTCCCATACCGTGCCCTTCATGGAGGCCACAAGGTGCAGGATACGGTTCATCCACTCCTTGTGGGAGGGGTCCGTAAGGGCTCCCTTATAGCCTTTGGGCACGCGGAAGGGGAGTTTTCCGTCCACAACGGGGACAGGTACGCTGCCGCGTTCCTGGAGCGGGAAGATGAAGCCTTCTGAATCGGCATAAAAACCACCGTTTCCGTCGTCAAAGCGCACAAGCGGCTCCCTCTGGGACAGTTCTACGTGGAGGATGCCGTCATCGGTGAGCCAGGCTTCACAGTGCTTAACGGCGCTGTGCCCTGTCACGATGCTCTCTATACGCGTAAGGTCCACGCTGTCCAGAGGCAGCCCTGCATATGCGCGATACTCATTGTCAAGCCACTTTTCTATGTCCTCCCGGCCCACGAAGTTCCTCTGAAGGGAATCCGTCACAATCACGTCCAGGGTGCCTTTACCCTGGCACGTGCGCGTGCGGAGCGCACTGCGTGACATCCGGAGCGTGAAACTCCAGAGTATCATGCAGGCCACAATCAGAAGAAGGCCAAGGCCGCGTCGGACTATCGGCTTCATAATCTACTCTTAAGCAGTTCAGTTATAGGTTCAATGAACCTGTCAATGTTTCCGGCACCAAAGCTCACAAGTACGTCAAGGGGCTCTTTGGCAAGGTAATCCATCAGTTCCTCCTTCTTGAGGAGAACCTTCTCCGGGGCGGTAACGTCCTTGAAGATAATCTCCGAAGTTACTCCCGGAATAGGCTCTTCGCGGGCGGGGTAGATGTCAAGGAGGATGAGTTTATCAACCTTTGAAAGGGCCGCTGCAAATTCTGGGGCAAAGTCCCTTGTGCGGGTGTAAAGGTGTGGCTGGAAAATGGCCGTAAGTTTACGCCCCGGGAAAATATCCCTCATGGAGGATATGGCCGATGCAAGCTCGGCCGGATGATGCGCGTAGTCGTCAATGTAGGACAGCCTGGGGCTGTTTACGTGCACTTCCAGGCGGCGCTTTACGCCTTCAAAGGTGCCGATAGCAGCCTTCACCGCCGCGGGCTCAATCCCGTAGGAAAGGGCAATTGCTGCCGCTGCAACGCTGTTTTCTGCGTTCACCCAGCCGGGAGCGCCAACGCGGACATCCTCAATCACGCCACCAGGATAATGGAGGTCGTAGTGGAAGTAGCCGCACTGGTCAGGATGAGGATTTCCGGCATAGAAATCGGCCGATGAATCCGTGTAGTGGTAACTGAGGAGGCGTGCCTTCGTATCGGCCTGGACAATGGGGGTGCCAAGCTTTGCGATGAGGGTTCCGCTCACCTGCGATGCGAATGCCTTGAAGGCTTCCACCACGTGGGCGTAATCCCCGTAGATGTCCAGGTGATCCGGATCTACTGCCGTGATCACCGCAATCTCCGGGTAGAGTTGAAGGAAGGACCGGTCAAACTCATCGGCCTCCGCTACCACGGTATTGGTTTTGGACATCAGGAGATTGGTTCCGTAGTTACGGGAAATACCGCCAAGGAAGGCGCTGCAGCCTTCGCCGCAGGCGGTGAGAATATGCGCTGTAAGGGTGCTGGTGGTGGTTTTACCGTGGGTTCCGGCAACCGCCAGGCATCTCTGGCCGCGGGCAATTTCCCCAAGGGTGCGGGAGCGTTTCAGGAGCGCATAACCGCCCTCGCGGGCCTTCACAAGTTCTCCAAGATCGGCCGGGATTGCCGGCGTGTAAACCACCAGGGTCTCGTTTACGTCGGACGGGATGAGGTCCGGACGGTCCTCGTAGTGGACGGATATCCCTTCCGCCTCAAGCTGCCCCGTAAGCTCCGACGGCGTGCGGTCATACCCCGCCACGTTGAAGCCCTTGAACTTGTAGTACCTGGCCAGCGCGGACATTCCAATTCCGCCAATGCCTATGAAATATACGTTTTTCATACTAACTTATAAATCTCGTCACAAATAACCTGGGCGGCATTCCTTAGGGCCATAGCCTCTGCGTTTTTGGCCAGCGAAGCCAGTTTCAGAGGGCTCCCAAGAAGGCCGATAGCCGTGGGAAGGAGCTCGTCAATTGCCTCCGAGTCCTTCACAAGAAGGGCTGCTTCCCTCCGGACCAGGGCCATGGCGTTATGCGTCTGATGGTCCTCGGCAACGTTGGGGGAAGGGACAAACACGGTGGGCTTACCCATGGCGCAGAGTTCGCTCACGGTGCTGGCGCCGCTACGGGATATCACAACATCGGCCGCGGCATAAGCAAGGTCCATCCTCTGGATGAAGTCAAAGTGCTTAATGCCCTTGACGTCCGGATGAGCGGCCATAAACTCATCTGTGGAGGCTTTGTAGTACTTTCCGCACTGCCATATCACCTCCAGGTCTTCTCCGCCGGGGCAGCCGTCCTGGATCCAGTGCATCATTGCCCTGTTGAGGGTGCCGCTGCCAAGGCTTCCGCCAACAACAAAAAGGTGCTTCTTCTGCGGATCCAGTCCGTAAAACTCCATAGCCTGAGCTTTCTGCTCCGGTGTGGAGGGCTTTGAGACATCCTTACGGATAGGGTTTCCGCTCATCACTATCTTATCGGCAGGGAAGAATTTCTCCATTCCCTCATAGGCCACGCAGATACTCTGGACGCGGGATCCAAGCATCTTGTTGGTAAGACCGGCAAAGCCGTTCTGCTCCTGGATCACGGCGGGAATCTTCATCCCCGTGGCGGCCCAGAGAAGGGGAGCGCTGGCGTATCCGCCCACGCCCACAACTACATCAGGCTTGAATTCCTTAACCACCTTCTTTGCAGCCCTGAGGCTTGCAAGGAGCTTGAACGGGGCCTTTAGGTCGTTCACAATGTTCCGGAGGTTAAGCTGCCTCTGAAGGCCCACAACCGGTAGGCCCACAATCTTGTAGCCTGCTGCGGGGACTTTCTCCATCTCCATCTTTCCATCGGCCCCTACAAAGAGGATCTCCGTGTCAGGATTCAGTTCCTTCAGTTTGTCCGCGATGGAGATAGCCGGGAAGATGTGCCCTCCCGTGCCTCCGCCGCTCACAATGGCCCTTATGGCTTTGTACTCTGTGCTCATACGCTTGCGCTTTGCGTCCACTCATCGTCGTCGTGGACAATTATCTGTTCGGCTTCGGCTTCCGCCTCACGCCTTGCAATATTTTCCTTTGCATCCTTGGAGATGGACAGCAGTATGCCAAAGACGATGCTGAACACCAGCAGGGAGTTTGTTCCGTGACTCACCAGGGGAAGGGTCTGGCCGGTCTGGGGCACAAACGGCAGGTGCACGTTCACCGCCATGTGCATGAAGGCCTGGCCCGTGACAAGGATGATGAGTCCCGTCACGATCATCTTGTCGTAGTATTTGTCGCACTCCTTTGCAACCAGGGTGCCCCTGGCAAGGAGGCTGAAGTACAGAAGGATAATGAGGACAGCCCCAATTATGCCGCTCTCCTCAATTATGAAGCTGAACATATAGTCGCCAAAGATGACGGGAGTTGCATATTTCTGCGTGCTGTTGCCTATTCCCTTCCCAAAGACGCCGCCTTCCTTTATGGCCAGGAGGGCGCTCACGGGCTGTTTCAGTTCATCCCTGGCGTCGTTGAAATCCTTTGATCCGCGGGGGGAGGTGAGGAGTTTTTGCATCACGGCGTCGTCGTCCTGCGTGATGCGGGAGATGGCCGTGCCGATGCGGCTTTCCTTGAGGAGCCCCGCCTTGTAGGCAAGGAGCATTGCCCCAACACCAACCACCAGGGCTAGCACCATAATCCCGATGTCCTTACCGTCAATTCCGCCCACAAGGATCATCAGGACCATTATGAGGCCGATGAAAAGGGCCGATGAATTGGACCCCATCATGACCATGAACGTGGTGAGGAAGATGGGAAGGTAGATGTAGAACATCTTCTGCCAGAAATCCTTCTCCAGGAATCCCAGCCTCTGAGGGTATTTCCATGCCAGCCAGGGCAGGAAGGTGAAGCCGTGACGCTTGAAAGTGTCCAGCGCCCAGCCAAGGTACATTATCATGAACACCTTCACAAACTCATACACGTGAATCTGCTTCCCGGCAACCACAAGGATACGGCGCGCTCCGTTTATGGAACCGGCCTTCACTATGCCAAGGTTGAGGTTCAGAACCAGTATGATAAGGATGCCGAAGGTGACCGCAAAGCCCAGCATGGAGAGCCTGCGGTAGATTTCCACACGGCCGAAGAAGTACAGAAGGAAGATGAATATAAAGCCCATGGCAACGGCCTTCAGCTGGTCCAGCATGATGTCCATGCGGCCAGTCCCCAGCTCCCTTGCAAGGAGAGGGGTGGAGCTGAAGACGGACACCACGGACACCAACATCAGGAACAGGGCAATCAGAAGGATTACCTTGTCTCCGGTGAAGCGGTCCATGAGGTTGAAAAGTGACCCCAGGCGGCCTTGCTCTTTCTTTTCTTCCTTAACTTCTGCCATATATACTAGAGGTTACGGACGGCAGCCTTGAACTGCTCTCCGCGATCTTCGTAATTCTTGAAAAGGTCAAAGCTGGCGCAGCAAGGGGAGAGGAGCACCACGTCTCCTGCATCGGCCATGGCTGCAGCCTTCTGCACGGCCTCGCGGGCGCTCAGGGCATCCTCCATACGGGATACCATGCCGCCAAAGGCCTCGTGTATCTTCTTGTTATCAACACCAAGGCAAACGATGCCCTTCACTTTCTCCCTCACAAGGTCATTCAGGACGCTGTAGTCGTTGCCCTTGTCCGTTCCGCCAAGGATCCACACCACGGGGCGTTTCTGGCACTCAAGAGCGTACCAGGCGCTGTCCACGTTGGTGGCCTTGGAGTCGTTGATGTAGAGGACGTCCTTGATGCTCAGGACAGGCTCCAGACGGTGCTCTATGGGCTTGAAAGTGGCAAGGGAGTTACGGATAACGTCACTCTCAATGCCTGTTGCCTTAGCCGCCAGGGCTGCTGCCATGGAGTTATACACATTGTGCTTTCCGCCAAGTGCAAGGCTCTCAAGGAATACGTCAGTCTCTTCCTCGTCCACGCGCACAATCATCTTGTTCTCACGGATGAATGCGCCCTGCTCCAGTTCCTTCTCCTGGGAGAAGGGGAGCATCTTGCAGCGCAGGACAATCTTTGAGAGGTGTCCTACGGTAATCTCGTCGTCAGAGTCAAAGATGAAGCAGTCGTCCTCACGGAGATTGCGGGTGATGTTGAACTTGGCATTGACGTAGTTCTCCATCTTGTGGTCGTAGCGGTCAAGATGGTCCGGGGTGATGTTGGTGATGATGGCAATGTCCGGACGGAAGTCGCGGATGTCGTCAAGCTGGAAACTGGAGATTTCAAGCACGTAGTAGTCAAAGTGCTCCGTAGCCACCTGATAGGCATAACTCTGGCCGATATTTCCGCCAAGGCCAACGTTGAGCCCCGCATTCTTGAGGAGGTAGTAGATGAGGGATGTGGTTGTGGTCTTGCCGTTGGATCCGGTGATGCAGATCTTCTTTGCAGAGTCATAGCGGCTTGCAAATTCAATCTCTGAGATAACGGGGATGCCGTTTTCCTTCACCTTCTGCACCATGGGCACGGTACCGGGGATGCCCGGGGATTTCACAACCTCATCGGCATTCAGGATAAGTTCCTCCGTATGCTGACCCTGCTCAAAGGGGATGTCCCACTTTCTCAGGGTATCGGCATAACTATCCTTGATCTGTCCCTTGTCTGAGAGGAACACATCAAATCCTTTCACTTTTGCCAGAACTGCAGCGCCAACACCTGATTCTGCGCCGCCAAGAACAACTACTCTTGCCATAACTATCTAATCTTCAACAATGCCAATGTACTAACTGCCAGTATGATTCCCACAATCCAGAAACGGATGGTAATCTTTGCCTCGTGCTGGGCGGGAACCGGTTTGGGGAAAAGGACGGGGCCTTCCGGGGCCTTCTTGTCCTGATAATGGTGGTGGAGGGGAGTCATGCTCCAGATACGCCTTCCGGTGCCGTATTTCTTACGCGTGTACTTGAAATAGAACCTCTGCATAAGGACGGAGAGGCTCTCCACGAAGAAAATACCGCAGAGAAGGGGCAGGAGCAGTTCCTTACGCATAAGGACTGCGCTCACGCCAATCACGCCGCCAATGGTGAGACTTCCCGTGTCTCCCATGAATACCTGGGCGGGGAAAGAGTTGTACCACAGGAATCCTATGAGTGCCCCCACAAAGGCGCTCATGAAGATGGCGATCTCTCCACTGCCAGGAATATACATGATGTTAAGGTAGTTAGAGTCTATCAGGTTGCCCCCCAGCCAAGCCAGGATGCCTAATACAACTCCAACAATGGCCGATGTTCCCGCCGCAAGTCCATCCAACCCGTCAGTGAGATTGGTTCCGTTGGAGCAGGCGGTAATTACCAGCACTATCATGAGAACATATATTGCCCATTTTGCATACCAGCCCCAGGTGCCCTTTACGGGGGAGAGCCAGCGATAATCAAACTCGTGGTTCTTTACAAAGGGGATGGTAGTCTTTGTACTTTTCACAACATCTTCCTCCTGATATCGGCCACTTGTAACGGTGGTCTCCGTCTCCAGAGTGCGCTCTACGCTCTCCTTAACCTCCACTTTCTCACGCACAACGATATCCGGGCTCATCCAGACGGTAAGGCCCACAATAAAGCCAAGCACTATCTGGCCAAGGAGCTTTCCCTTCTCGGACATTCCTTCCTTGTTGTGCTTGAACACCTTGATGTAGTCGTCGGCAAAGCCAAGCGCGCCGCACCAGAGGGTGCTCACAAGAAGGAGGATGACGTAGATATTTGTAAGGTCGCACCAAAGAAGTACGCCGCAGAGGATTGAGAGGATTATGATGACTCCGCCCATGGTGGGGGTGCCTTTCTTCTGGATCTGGCCCTCCAGGCCAAGGTCACGGACAGTCTCCCCAATCTGCTTTTTCTGCAGGAGACGGATAATCTTCTTGCCGGCAATCATGGCAACAAGAACGGCCGTGACGGCCGCCGCCATGGCGCGGAAGCTCAGGAAGTTAATGAGTCCCATTCCGGGGAAATCCGCCCCCAGGCCCTCAAGATATTGAATGAGGTGGAAGATCATTGCATTATAAGTTTAAAGGTTTCAGTCACAATTTCTTTCTCGTCAAAATGACGTTTCTCACGGCCCACAATCTGGTAAGTCTCGTGGCCCTTTCCTGCAAGGAGGATAGTGGCGCACTCCGGAGCCGTGAGGATGGCGGTGCGGATAGCCTCCCTGCGGTCTTCAATCACAATGGACTTTGCAAGACCCTTTGTGGTGAGGCCAGTCTTAATCTCATCTATGATGGCCGATGGCACCTCCGTGCGGGGGTTGTCGGACGTAATCACAAGGCGGTCGGCAAGGTCCTCGGCAATCTTTGCCATCTCAGGGCGCTTGGTGCGGTCACGGTCTCCGCCGCAGCCAAACAAGCATATGAGCTGCCTCTTGGGCGCAATGGCGCGGAGAGTCTTAAGGACATTCTCCAGGGCATCAGGGGTGTGGGCGTAGTCTATGATTACGCTGAGGCCCCTTGGACCGTTGAGGTTCTCAAGCCTTCCCGGAGCGGGCTCCAGAGAAGAAAGAGCAATCAGAGTCTCCTCCGGCTTTGCTCCAAGGCACACCGCGGCAGAGTAGATTGCAAGGAGGTTATAGGCATTGTGCTCACCAATCAGGCGGCACCAGACCTCAGTTCCGTCCACCTTAAGTAGCATTCCGTCAAAGCTCTGCTCCATGACGCGGGCGGTATGATCGGCCAGCCCCTTCACGGAATAGGATACAACCCTGGCCTGGGTATTCTGCACCATCACGCTGCCGTGCTTGTCGTCCGTATTGATAAGGGCAATGGCCTTTGCGGGCAAGTTGTCAAAGAACAGTTTCTTGCAGCGGAGATACTCTGCAAACGTCTTGTGGTAGTCCAGATGGTCATGCGTAAGGTTGGAGAAAATACCCATCGCAAACTCCAGTCCCGTCACGCGGTCCTGCTCCACGCCAATGGAGCTGACCTCCATGAAGCAGTACTCACAGCCATTATCCACCATCCTTGCAAGGAGGCTGTTAAGGGTGATGGGATCCACTGTAGTGTTGGAAGTCTCCAGCCTCTCGTCGTCTACATAATTTGCAATTGTGGACAGCAGGCCGCAGCTGTAACCCATGCTCTTGAAAAGCCTGTACAGCAGCGTTACAGTAGTTGTTTTGCCGTTAGTTCCGGTAATCCCTACCAGCGTCAGTTTCCCGGACGGATGCCCGTAATATTCATCTGCAATCAGCGCCAGCGCCTTCCTGGAATTCTCCACAACCTCGAACTCTATTCCGGAGGGAGTGCACACCCCAGAATCGTCGGCTGCGCCGACCCCTCCCACTGCCTGCGGCAGCGGGCCCCTCCCTCTTACGCGGCCGAGGGTGGCCACGGATTCCGGGGTGTGTACTCCCTCCGGAATCTCTTCGCAAACGATGCCTGTGGCACCGTTGTCGATGGCGGCCTGGATATAGGCGTGACCGTCACTCTCATGGCCGCGTACGGCAATGAAAAGCGCTCCGGGAACAACCTTCCTGGAATCGGCGGTAATCAATGTGTAATCCCTATAGTTCATTTCTTATCAGTCATTTCCGGCACTTTGGCGGTGGGACGGAGCTCAGGGCGCCAGGTGTCATCCAGTGCGTAAATCTTGTCAACAATCTCCCTTACTGCCAGGGCGGGCTTGGTGCCGCCGTAGAAGTTGCGGTGGCTGGGGTAGGAGTACACCGTCACAAGGATGGTGTACTTGGGGTCATGCTCCTCATCGGCCGGGAAAAATCCCACGAAAGTGCCCTGGAACTTCTTCCTGCCCTGTGCATCAGAGTAGGGGTCCCTGCTGCCGCCGCGTTCATCGGCCGATAAAACCACGCGCGCGGTGCCCGTCTTTCCCGCAACGGAGAGTTTGGCGCTCTTGAGCCTTGTGGCGGTACCGGTGTTCACAACGGCGCGAAGGGCGCGGGTGACGGTATCGGCTGTGGCAGGGGAGCAGATACTCTCGTTGAGGGCCGATGGCTCGAATTTGCGGAGGACCTTTCCGTCCTTCTCTATGCTCTCCACAAGGTAAGGCTTCATCATGGTGCCCTTGTTTGCGATGCCGTTGTAGAAGGTTGCGATGTGGAGGGGAGTCACGCTTATGCTGTATCCGTAGGCGGTGGTGCCAAGGGTGGTCTTGGACCAGGAAGGAGTTCCTGGACGGTTAACCACGGGGGTGCCAAGGCCGGGGATGTCAAAGTCGAAGGCTTCGCCAAGCCTGTAGGAATAGATGTGGTCAAACATCTCCTGGGGCTGCTTGCCGTAATAATTCTCGGCCAGATACGTGAACACGTAGTTGGATGAGATCTCAAAGCCGTGCATCACACTGATGTCCCTTCGGCCCGTCTCCCTCTGGTAATCCAGGATATGGACGTCCTGGTTGTAACCGCCCGGGACAAAGCCGTTATTGGTGGGGATGGTCTGCTCCAGAGTCTTCACGTAGCCGTCTTCCACAAGGGAAAGGAGGGTTACGGTCTTCATCACGGAACCCTGCTCCCCAACCTGACGGAGAACCAGGTTCTCGCGCTCCCAGAGGGTGGTCTGGGGAGTTGCGCCGCGGGAGAGATTCACCATCGCGCGGATGGCGCCGGTCTTGGCCTCCATGATTATGCAGATGCCGGCGCGGACTTCGTCGTCGCCGTCAATCTGGGCGCGGAGGGCTTTATCGGCAATATCCTGGAAATCCACGTTGAGGGTGGTCCTTAGGTCGTTTCCGTCCTTTACCTGAACGGTTGTGGAGTCAAGGTCCCTTACCCAGGAGCCGTCGTCCGTAACCCTTCTCCACTCATAGCCGTCGCGGCCGTGAAGCTCAGAGTCAAAGCTGTTTTCAAGGCCGATTCTGTTCTGCTCCTTCACGTAGCCAATCACCCTTCTTGCGAGCGAGTCATAGGGGTATATGCGCTCCTGGTGGGCTTCCACAATGAGACCGCCGCGGTAAGAACCCTCCTTGTACAGGGGGAAAGTCTGGATGCGACGGAGAGTCTCAAGGTCCACGTTCTTTCTTATGAGGAGGTACTTGGAGCCTTTCTCGCGGCCTCTCAGGATTGCATCGGCCCAGCTTTCAGCGCTCTTTTCGCGGAATTCTCCGGCAAGGGCAGCGCCAAGCAGGCGGGCCTTAGCCTGCCACACGCGCTCCAGGCTGTCCTTTCCGGACTCTTTGTAGCTTTGCTTGAGAACGGTGCAGTCCATGTGGAGGTCGTACAGGGGGGCCGATATTGCCATGGGCCTTCCGTCCGTTGCCAGAATGCGGCCGCGGACCGGGAGATCCACGTGCTTTTGTACAACTGGCCTGAAGAGGCCGATGACCCTGTCGTCAACGGTGTAGGAAGTCTGGATCTTGACAATCCAGACTATGATGGCCACTCCCAGCGCAAGGAACAGCAGGGACAGGAAGAACATAACCACGTGGATTCTGTCGCGGTTCTGGATGGTGTCCTGTATTTCGCTCTGCCTGGAGCTCATCTTTTCTTTATCACCGTTGCGGGTTCCTTTGGCATTGCGGCCTCGGAGCCCAGTTTCTTAAGTCTTGTTTCTGTGGCCGATGCACTCTTTATCTTCACAAGTGCGGCCTCGCTTTCAGTATGATGGATCCTCAGCTCCTCGATGGCGGCCTTGTTGGCGCCGGCGCGGGTGAGGGTCTTGTCCACTTTGAGGCTCAGCATGATGGAGAGCCACATGAGGAGGAACACGTACATCACGTGGATGTAGTATTTGTCGGCCCTTACCTTCAGGAGAAGGTCTCCGTTCCTGAGGGCCCTGTATGCGTTACGCACGCTTAACCAGAAGTTCTTTACGCTCATTTTTTGGCCCTCCTTTGTTTTCGCACAGGCTCTCCCTCTTTCTTTATTGAGGGGGCGCTGCCCCCTATTATCCCCCGCCGCTCCGCGGGCCGCTCTGCAGAGCGGCTTGAGTCCTTCGGTTCAGCCTTTTTCTCGGCCACCCTCAGCTTAGCGCTGCGGGCGCGGGTGTTCTGCGCAATCTCTTCCTCGGCGGGGAGGATGGGTTTGCGGTTCACGGCCTCAAGAGGGGTATCGGCCCTCCCGAAAACATCCTGCTGGAGGGTTCCTTCCACGTTTCCGGTCTTAATGAAATTCTTCACCATACGGTCCTCAAGGCTGTGGTAGGTTATTACCACCAGGCGGCCGCCGGGTTTGAGGCTCCTTGCGGCGCCTTCCAGGAACTTCTCCAGGGAGCGCATCTCCCCGTTCACCTCTATGCGGAGGGCCTGGTAGATCTTTGCAAGGATCTTGTGCTCCGCGCCCTTGGGGAGGACCTTCGCCACTGCGCGGTCAAGGTCTCCGGTGGTTGCAATGGGGCGGGCTTCCGCGATGAGCCTTGCAACGTTACGGGCGCCGTCCACCTCTCCGTAGAGTTTCAGGATGCGCTCAAGGTCATCGGCATCATAAGTGTTCACAACGTCTGCGGCGGTGAGCTTTGCGCCCTGGTTCATACGCATATCGAGGGGCGCCTCCTCATAGCGGAAACTGAATCCGCGCTCTGCGGTGTCAAACTGGTGGCTGCTTACGCCAAGATCGGCCAGGATGCCGTCAAACAGGGCGGGGCTGCGAAGCGACGATTCGGGAGAGTCTGTCTCCTCCGGACCGGCCTCACGACTGAGTTGTTCGGCATAGTTCTCTATGAAGCGGAAGTTGTTGTGGATGAGGGTGAGCCTGGGGTCCTTGAGGGCTCCCTCTATGGCATCGATGTCACGATCGAAGGCGATGACTCTCCCGTCACCGGATAAGCGTGAAAGTATGGCAGCGGTGTGTCCACCGCCTCCGAAAGTGGCATCTGCGTATATTCCGTTGGGATTTGTGACAAGTGAGGAAACACTTTCCTCAAGCAGCACGGGGATATGATATTCTGACATTCCTGAGACCTCCCTTACTTCTTGGCGGAGAGTCTCTGAGCGGAAAGTTTGAACTGCTCGTCTGTCATCAGGGAGGCCTCATAGGTCTCCTTGGCCCAGATCTGAAGCTTGTAACCGATTCCGCTAAGTACTACTTCCCTTGTAATACCTGCCTTTTCAAGTAACTCCGTAGGGATGTTGAGCCTTCCCAGTTTGCCGTCCGGGACAATGGCGTACACACCCTCGTTGTACTTGGTCCAAAAGTTAGCGTCTTCAGTATTGAGTTCAGGGTCAAGGCCTTCCAGCACCTTGTCACTCCTGCGTGCCCACTCCTGGTAAGCAAACAGGTCCAGACAGGGCTGCTGGACGTTTTTCTTGACGATGAGGGTCATGTCCTCCAGGCCTTCTTTCACCATGGCGTCACGGAAGATGGCAGGGAACACGACGCGTCCCTTGTCATCCACTTTGCCGCTGGCTTTGCCGAAGAATCTGACCATAAATTTCTAATACTTTCACGCTTGGGTACAAAGGTAATGAAAATTTTCCATTTTCTACCATTTTCTTCCAAATTTTTCCACAATTTTATTCGTGGGCACTTTGCGTGGCCTGTGAGGGCAATGAAATGCGCAAAAATGGCCGATTTCGTGTGAATCATTGACCAAACGGGCAACGAAATGCGCAAAAAAGGCCGATTCCGTGTGAATGGTTGCCTGGAGCAACCGTAATCGTATCCTGCCCCTTATAGTTCTCCCCTTGTGGTGGAGCTTAAGTGCTTGATAGTAAGGCGGTTGCGGGACTCTCTACCAGAATTATTTCTGGTAGAAACCCTTGTAAGTGACTGAGTGTGAATCAGTTAACCTCCACCGCGCGGGTAGAACCAAGGAGCTGGTGCTTAAGTACCTGGCAGAGAGTGCATTATAAGAAACCGGGTGCACCGTGAAGTGCACCCGACGATGCGGAAGTGATTGTAAGTCAGCGAGTTATGCGACAGGAGGCTGGGGTTGAGCGGGGGCTGTTCAGAGTTTGCCGCCGAAGGCCAGGTCTCCGGCGTCTCCTATGCCGGGGATGATGTAGCTTTGGCTGGTGAGTTCCTCATCGATGGCGGCAACCCAGAGGGTGTATTCCTCCCCGAAGGTCTGGCAGAGGTGGTCCACGGCGTAGCGGCTTGCAACCGGCACCACAAGGTGAACACGGGCGGGGACGCCGCCTTCCTCGTGGAGCTTTTCAATGCCCACTTCCATGGAAGAGCCGGTGGCAAGGAGGGCATCGGCCAGAATGAGAGTCTTGCCCTCAAGGGAGGGGGTGGTGCAGTACTTTGCCTTCACCTTGAAATAGCCAAGTTTGCCGGTGCTTCTGTAGGCCGATAAGAACGCTGTCTCCGCGTGGTCGAAAAAGCGGAGCATACCCTCCTGGATGGGGAGGCCGGCACGGAGGATGGATGCGATAACAAGCTGGGTATCAGGCGTTGAGACCTGGGCCACGCCAAGCGGGGTCACAACGTCTTTCACAGAATATTCCAGGGTTTTTGAGATCTCATACGCAAAGACTTCTCCTACGCGCTCAAGGTTGGTGCGGAAGCGGAGGCTGTCTTTCTGGATGCGTGCATCACGCAGCTCTGCGAGGAACGATCCCAGGACGGAATTGTTTTCCCCAATGTGGTTAACTTTCATGGCACAAGACTTGTTTCAAGCACAAATATAGAAAATTTCCTGAATTTTCACTACCTTTGTAAAGATGAAAACGCTGAGGCGCATACTCCTTGCCGTGGCTGCCGCTGCGCTCACCTGCCTGATGGCGGGAAGCTGCGGCGTGTCAAAGATCAAGGACATCAAACTTGTATCGGCCGGGGTCAAATATATAATCCCCACGTCCCTCCGTACCTTTGACGCGGTGCTGGAACTGGGCGTTGACAACCCCGCCATGACCTTCAACGTAAGCGCCATAGACGGCAACATCCTTGTGGATGAAGTGCCTTTCGCAACGTTTACCGCCGGGGAAATGATGGTGGAGGGAAAGAAGATACTCCGCTATGAGCTTCCCTGCAGCATCACCCTGGAGCCTGGGATTTCCCTTCTGGATGTCCTAAAGCTCTCCACCCGGCGCTCTCTTGACGGCATAAAGGCCGATATAAACTTGAAGGTTGCCACCAAAAGCGGCGCCCTCAAGGCCCCTCTCTCCTACAAAAACCTGGATTTAGCAGAATTCTCAAAATGATGAAACGCATCCTACTCATACTAGTTTTATCGGCCCTGGCAACTCTTGGCGCCCGGGCCCAGGACTCCCTCAACCTTGCAAGGATGGACTCCACCTATGTGGGTAAGAGCATCCTTTCGGTTATCGGCCCGGGAGCGGAAATCAATCAGACCACCCAGGTACGGCAGGCGCTCTACAATTACGTGAGCTCCAATGCCGGCAAGGCCGTCCAGGGGTACAGGATCCGCGTTTTTTATGATAATTCCCCTCAGGCGCGCGTCCGCTCTGAGAGCATCGCCGCATACCTCAGGGCTCAGTACCCGGAAACAGGCGTCTACCGTAGCTTTGAAAGCCCCAACTACAAGGTTACAATAGGGGATTTCCGCACTAAGGATGAGGCTTTACGGATTTACAACGCCCTCAAAGGAACATATCCCACCGCTTATATTATTAAAGAGAACATCAACTTCCCCCGGTAATGGCCGCTTCTATCAAACAGGGAATGGAGCAGAAGCTCCAGCAAAAGCTTTCGCCGCTTCAGATTCAGACAATCAAGCTGATAGAGATGCCGGTGCAGGCCCTGGAGCAGCACGTGAGGGAGGTTCTGGCCGATAACCCTGTCCTGGACGACTCCCCCCAGAAGAGTGACCAGGAGAGGGAAGTGTCAATCACTGAGGTGGAGGCCCAGGAGCAGAGCGGCGGGTCCATGGAGGAAAACTACGGTCCCCAGGACGACGACATCCCTTCCTACAACCTTCACGTAAATAACTGGGGAAAGGACGAGCGCCCACAGTACAACACCTTCTCCGTCAAGCAGAGCTTCACCGGAAGCCTTGAGGAGCAGCTTGGATACCGTAACCTTGACCCTCATCAGAGGGCCGTGGCAAGCTTTATAATCGGCTCCCTGGACGACGACGGTTACCTCCGGAGGGACATCGAGTCCCTGGTGGACGACCTTGCGTTCCGCGCGGGGATTGAATCATCGGCCCAGGAAGTGGAGAAGATGCTGAAGGTGATCCAGGAGTTCGAGCCCTCCGGCGTTGGGGCGCGAGACCTCCGGGAGTGCCTTATCATCCAGCTTGAGGACAAGAAGCGCACTCCGTCCGTGGATAATGCCCTGAGGGTGCTCAAGGACCAGTTTGAGGCCTTCAAGAACCGCCACTTCCAGAAGATAATGAGCCGTCTCCACCTCTCGGAGGATGAGATGAAGGCCGTGCTGGACGAGATTAAGCGGCTCAACCCTTCCCCCGGCGGTCAGATAGACGATTCCTACGCGGATCAGGCCCAGCAGGTGGTCCCGGACTTCGTGCTGGAGTATGAGAACGGAGAGCTCCTCCTTTCAATGCCGCGCTTCAACATCCCGGAGCTCCGCGTGAACCGGAAGTACTCCGAGATAATGGAAACGGGGAAGTACTCGGAGTCCAAGGCCGATAAAGAAGCCGCCTCGTTCGTGAAGCAGAAGATAGATTCCGCCAAGTGGTTCATAGAGGCCCTCCGCCAGAGGCAGAACACTCTCTACAGCACCATGAAGGCCATCCTGGATTATCAGCACGACTACTTCATAGACGGAGATGAGGGCTCCCTCAAGCCCATGGTCCTCAAGGATATAGCTGAAATCACCGGCTTTGATATCTCCACAATATCCCGCGTGGTGAACAGCAAGTGGATAGAGACCCACTTTGGAATCTTCCCGCTCAAGTACTTCTTCTCCGAAGGCCTTGAAAACTCCGACGGCGAGGAAGTTTCCACCCGTGAGATCAAGAAGGCCCTCCGTGAGATGGTGGATAACGAGGACAAGCACAATCCCCTCACTGACGATGAACTTGTTGACGGCCTCTCCGCCAAGGGCTACAAGGTTGCCCGCCGCACAATAGCCAAGTACCGCGCCCTCCTGGACATCCCCAAAGCCCGCCTCCGCAGGGAGTTGTAGCCTCTTTGTTGGTTCTCCTGTTGTTGATGCCCCCTGTCAGTTCCCCTATCAGTTCCCCTGTCAGTTCCCCCTGTTGGTTCTCTCCTGGCGGTTCTCCCCTGGCGGTGGAGCTTAGTTGCTTGATTATCAGTTATTTATAGAAGTTTCTACCAGAAAAAGTTCTAGTAGAAACCTTTGTAACTCATTGAGCAGCAGCGGATTAGCCTCCACCGCTATTTACAGATCAGCGTAGCGGAAGTGGCATCCGTGACGGTGACATCTGTGTAGTCACCTTTCCGGAGGTTTCCGGCGGGGAAAACGCACATCATATTGTTGGAAGCACGGCCGCAGAGCATATTGGGGTCACGTTTTGAGGGCCCCTCCACCAGGACGTGCATAGTGTGGCCGATCTGCCCCCGGTACCTCTCCAGGGACTTCCGGTTCTGGAGTTCGATTATCTCATTGAGGCGGCGGTTCTTTACATCGGCCGGAACGTCATCCTGCATTGTGCGGTTGGCAAGGGTGCCGGGGCGGTCGGAGTAGGCGAACATAAAGGCCCAGTCGAAGCCCACCTCATCCATAAGGCTCATGGTGAGGGCGTGGTCTTCCTCTGTTTCAGTGCAGAATCCGGCTATAACATCCGTTGTGAGGCCGCAGTCCGGCATCACTTCACGGATCTTTGAAACCCGCTCCAGATACCACTCACGGTCATATTTGCGGCGCATCAGCTCCAGCATCCGGGAACTTCCGGACTGCACCGGCAGGTGGATGTGGCGGCAGATGTTGGGCCGGGAAGCCATTGTGTAGATCACTTCGTCGGAGATGTCCTTGGGGTGGGATGTGGCAAAACGGACGCGAAGGTCCGGGGCTATATCGGCCACCCTGGCAAGAAGCTGCGCAAAGTTAACCGTCTCTGTCTCAGACTTATACAGGTAACTGTCCACGTTCTGGCCAAGGAGCGTGACCTCCTTGTAACCCTTGCTGTAGACGTCGCAGGCCTCGCGGACAATGGAATTGGCGTCACGGGAACGCTCTGCGCCGCGGGTATACGGCACCACGCAGTAGGAGCACACGTTGTTGCAGCCGCGCATAATGGATATAAAGGCCGATATCCCGTTCTTGTCCGTACGCACCGGGGTGATATCGGCATAAGTCTCCTCACGGGAGAGGAGGACGTCCATCTGGGGGCTCTCCGGGGTGATGGCTTCAAGGAGGCGCGGAAGGCTGCGGTAAGCGTCCGGGCCCACCACAAGGTCCACCTTACGGGTGTCCAGAAGCTTGTCCTTCAGGCGCTCTGCCATACAGCCAACAATGCCCACAAGTACACCAGGGCGGGATTTCCGCTGCTGATTAAACACCTCTATGCGGCCCCAGATGCGCTGCTCCGCATTGTCACGGATAGAGCAGGTGTTGGCCATTATGAGGTTTGCCTCATCAATGCTTTCAGTGCGCTCATAGCCGGCCTTTGCCAGGATTGCGAATATAACTTCGGTGTCATTGACATTCATCTGACACCCGTATGTCTCTATGTATACCTTTTTCATCGGGCACAAAGGTACGCAATTTCAGCGTTTTTACCAATGGTGCCACTTGCGGTTCTCCCCTGAAGGTGGAGGTTAATCCACTTACACTCAATGAGTTACAGAGGTTTCTACTAGAACTTTTTCTGGTAGAAACCTTTGTAAGTAGCTGATAATCAGGTAACTAAACTCCACCGCAAGGGGAGAACTGTTGGTGGGACAGGGGACAGGGGACAGGGGACAGGGGGCGCCGGGGGTATCACCCCATAACCGTGCGGGAGTCGTCGGAGAAGGAGAAGAAGGAGCCGTCGGCCACAACTATGTGGTCCAGGAGGGTGATTTCCACGGCACGAAGGGCGGCACGGAGGCGGTCGGTCTGGGTTATATCGGCCTTGGAAGGCGTGCAGTCCCCGCCCGGATGGTTGTGCACCAGGATTATGTAGGAGCACTGCTTCTCGATGGCTTTCTTGAGGATGCGCCCGGTGTCCAGGAGCACCATCTCCATGCTGCCGGTGTGGATCATCTCTTTCCCCAGGATAAAGTTTGAGCTGTTGAGGTAGATCACCCAGCATTCCTCGTGGTCCAGGCCCTTGAGGTGGGGGATCATGAGGGTGTAGGCCACCTTGGGGGAGGTTACGGCCTTCTTGTCCAGGATGGCGTTTTCCTCAAATGAGCGCCGTCCAAGCTCCAGTGCGGCCGTTATATTCAGCGCCCGGACTTCCCCCACACCTTTCAGGGACATCAGCCTCTCCAGGGGCATGGCGGCAAGGAGGGTGAGGCGGCCCTCGCTTATTGAGATGAGTTCCTGCGCCACTTCCATGACGTTTTTGCCGCCGATCCCTCCTCCAAGCAGCACGGCAAGGAGTTCTGCATTGCTGAGGGCCTTCGCTCCGCGTGTCCTGAGCCTCTCCCGGGGCCGCTCGTCCGGGAACATATCCTTAATCTTCATGCCCCCAAGTTAGGGCATAAAAATGAGAAACAACACCCCCTGGCATGCAGAAAGCGTTGTTTCACGTGAATATTTTTACGTTTTTATTGAATGAAGGCTAAAATCTGGCCTTTTACAACGTTTTCACCATGCTTGACGGGGGCTGCTACAACAATTCCGTCTACGGCTGCAACAACATCTTCAATGCCGTAGAAGGCCTGGACGTGGCCGATAACATCACCCGCCTTCACCTTCTTCCCGGCTATAGGAGCCGCTGAGGCATCATCCACATCCAGTTCCCAGATGACCTGGCCCTTGACTGGGCTCTGGACGGGAGTGGCCTTGGGGTACTTCTGAAGGTAGGCGTCAATGTCAAGGCTTGGCATCTCCACAACGGGGCGCTCCACCACGATGGGGGCTCCTGCCTTTGCCTTAAGATCGGCCAGTTCCTTATTGAAACGCTCCTTGGCAATGCCGCTGCGGTAATCTCTGTACTGGCGTTCATGCATGGCCATCTCAAAGAGTTCTTCGTCGTCCTGGCCGTAATCCCAGCCCTCGGCGTCCATCATTTCACGGAACTTCGGGAGCTCATCCGGGTAGTTGTCCTGAGGGTTGCCAGTTGTGAACTCCATGCCCTTTTCCTTTGCCAGGGCCACAATCTCCGGGGCAAGTTCTCCGGGGAGTTTTCCCATATGACCAAGGATCATTCCCCAAGTGTCTTTGTCTATTGTGGTCCAGCGGGGCTTGTCCTGCAGCATGTTGAACAGGTTCATCAGGGCGGTGTTCTTCACATACTGGCTGAAGGGGGTGACAAGCGGCGGGTAACCCAGGCGCGGCCACACGTACTCCACTTCCTCGAATAGTTTCACCATAAGGGTGTCAAGGCTCATCTCAGGCCTACCGTGGGCACGCTGGGTGGCGTTTATGGCGCCCTGGAAGCCTTTAAGATCGGCCATCATAGAGCCCATCATCCCGCCGGGAAGGCCGCAGCCCACAAGGAGGGAGGTCATGCGGGAGTTGGAGGGGTTGATCCAGTAGCCAAGGAAGTCATCGATAAATTTCTGGGTGAGGCGCCGCACCTCCATATAAGCGTCCATATTGAGGTCCTTCACCAGGAAGCCGTCGCTCTTCAGCATCTCGCGGATGGTGATTACGTCCGGGTGCACCTTGCCCCAGGAGAGGGGCTCTACGGCAACGTCAAGGTAATCGGCCCCGGCGCGCGCAACCTCCAGCATAGACGCCGTGGAAAAGCCCGGGCCGGTGTGGCCGTGGTACTGCACCTTGATGTGGGGGTACTTCTTCTTGATATCGGCCACAAGTTCTCCAAGTACGTTTGGACGGCCGATACCAGCCATATCCTTAAGGCAGATTTCATCGGCCCCATACTCAACAACCTTGTCCACGATGTCCATATAGTACGCCACCGTGTGCACGGGGGAGTGGGTGATTGAAAGCGCCACCTGGGATATCATGCCGCCCTTTTTTGCGCCGATGACTGAGCCCTTGAGGTTCCTGTGGTCGTTGAGGCCGCAGAAACTGCGCGCGATGTCCGTGCCCTGCTTCTTCTTCACCTTGAACATCAGTTCACGCACATCCAGCGGCACGGGGTTCATCCTGAGCGCATTGAGACCGCGCTCCAGCATATGCGTCTGGATTCCAGCCTTATGGAAAGGCGCGGTCCAGGCACGTACCGCCTTGTTGGGGTTCTCTCCAAAGAGGAGATTCACCTGCTCAAACGCGCCGCCGTTAGTCTCCACGCGGTCGAAGCAGCCCATATCTATGATTGCCGGAGCCACTTCCACCAGCTGATCCACACGCGGAACATACTTTCCGGAACTCTGCCACATATCCCTGTACACCAGGGAGAACTTTATTTCACGTTTTGTCATAGTCTGTATTAATATTGTGCCGTGTTATCCCACGGGCACTGCTTTCTGTGTCATCCCCGGCTTGACCGGGGATCTCCGTGAGGGTACACACAAAGATACTAAATAAATTTTGCAAAACCGGAAAAAAAGACGTACATTTGCAGTCCCAACATGGTGAGTGTAGTTCAGTTGGTAGAGCATCGGATTGTGGTTCCGAGTGTCGTGGGTTCGAGCCCCATCACTCACCCTCCTAAAGGCCCTGGTCTTGTGACCGGGGCTTTTTTGTGTTTTGGGCCGAAAGAGGGATATGCCGATTGTTTTGTAGCGTTGGAGGGGAGTAGGGGTGCCGGGGGGCTTGTGCACCCCCGCACAAGGGTAGGGGGAGGGGCCCGCAGACATAAGGGACGGATGGGAGCTTGCTCCCAATCCGGCACTTCTGGCTGTGGGAGGGGCCGGAGTGGAGCGAAGCGGAACGGAGTCCCCCCGGCACCCCTACTCCCCTCCAATGCTAAAACGCTGGTGGAAGCTAAATGGTTGAGACACAGGATGTTATGGGGTTATTTGGGATTACCAGTAATCCCAAATGATTGCGTAAGTAACTGATGCACAGTGGGTTAACCTCCACTGCGTCGGCATTACAATAGGGGTGTGGGGAAAAAATATCCCCGGTCTGAGCCGGGGATGATGATAATTCTATGTGGGCCGATAGGCTACTGAGCCTGCTGCTGAGCGGCCTGGGCCTTCTCCTGGAGCTCTGCCTGGAGGGATTCCAGGGTGCGGCCTTCGGCGATACCAAGGGCCTTGCGGGCTTCGGGGGTGAGGTCGATCACCTTGGACTCATCGAAGTAGAGGGCCTGGGTGGCGTCGAAGAGGGCGGTGAGGCCCTTTGCCTTTGCCAGTTCCTGGACGGCCTTGTTGGCTTTCTCGTAGATGGGAGCCTGGAGCTGGTTCTGCTGCTGCTGAAGTTCCTGGGAGATGTTGGACTGGAACTCCTGGATGCGGTTTTGCATATCTGAGAGCTCACGCTCCTTGGATTCCTTGATGGCTGCAGTCCAGGTGGCCTGCTTCTGCTGATACTGTGAGTACTTGCTCTGGAATTCTTCCACCATTGCGCTGTAGGTTTCCTCTGCTTCCTTCTGGGAGGCTGCGATTACCTCGCGGGCCTGATCCATTTCCGGCATCAGGGCCACAAGCTCTGAGAAATTGACACGGCCGAAGGTCTGGGCCTGAAGGCTGAGGCCTGCAAATGCTGCGAGTGCTAAAACAAAAAGTTTTTTCATATCAAATAATTTTATCGTTTTTTCTTTTTCTGAGATCCTTCGCTACGCTCAGGATGACAGGGGTGCCATCGCTCGGGATGACAGGGTGCCGGGTGCATTAAGCACAAAAACCATACCTAGAACTGCTGACCAAGGACAAAGTGGAACTGGCTGCCGCCGTTAACAGGGTCGTCGAAGCCCCAGCCCCAGTCTACGCCAAGGAGGCCGATCATAGGCAGGAACACCCTCACGCCCACACCAGCGCTGCGCTTGATCTGGAAAGGATTGAACTCCCGGATGTCGCTCCAGCAGTTACCGCCCTCCAGGAAGGCCAGCACAAATATAGTGGACTGAGGCTGCAAAATCACAGGGTAACGGAGTTCTACGGTGAACTTGTCATAAACGTTACCTGCGTAACTTTCATAATTGCGGCTGTAGGGAGTCATCTTGCGGGGAGTGAGGGAGTAATCCTCATAACCACGCAGGGAGATGATCTCTGCGCCGTAGGTCATATAGCCGGACATACCGTCGCCGCCAACCTGGAAGTTCTCAAACGGGGAGTATCCCCAATTGCGGTTGTAGTAGCCAAGGTATCCGAACTGTGCGCGCGTCATGAGCACCAGGTCTCCGATGAGCTTGGTGTACACGGTTGCGTTGAATTTCCATTTATGGTATTCTATCCACTTGTATCTTTCGGCCGATGTCCAGGTGTCATAGTTGACGTCCTTGTAGCTTTCTACTGGCAGCTTTACGCGCTTGTCATTTGCGTCATAGCCCCAGGTGTACTTGCGGAAGAGGGAGTACGGGGGCGTGAGCTGCAGGGAGGCCGAGAACTCGGAGCCCGTACGGGGATAGATCTGCTGGTCCGTGGAGTTACGGGACAGCGAGATGGTGTAGCTCAGGTTATGCGAAATACCGTCGTTGAACGCAAAGTAGGAGTTGGTCCAGTTGGTAAGCTTGTAGGTTTGCCAGCTAAGGTTATTGTACAGCACAAAGTAGTTGTCGGGCCACTTAAGGCGTGTACCAAGGCCGGCGTTGAAGCCGAATACCTCAAACATCTTGTCCGTTGAAAGGATGCCGATAGCAAGGTAGGAGTCCGTCATCCTTGAATAGTATCCGGAGATGGAAAGGGAAGTGGGACGCTTGCCGAAGAGCCAGGGCTCAGTGAAGCTGGCGCTGAGGTTGGTGTAGTACCTACCGTTTGTCTGGAAACGGAAAGCAAGGTTCTGGGCATCTCCCAGCGGCACGGGCCTCCAGGCGCCTTTCTCGAACATACGGCGGGTAGAGAAGTTGTTGAAACTTACGCCCGCGGTAAGAACGAAGGTATTGCCGCCCCAACCGCCGGAGAGCTCCAGCTGGGAAGACGGCTTTTCCGTAACATTATATATAACGTCTACGGTGTTGTTGAGCTGGTTGGGGATGATGTTGTAGCCGGAACCGTACTGCATGATGGCCTCTGCGTCAAACTGGCCCATGGAGGCAATCTCACGGATGGAACGCTCAAAATCACTCTGGGAGAAGAGGTATCCGGGCCTTGTCATGAGCTGGCGGCGCACAACCCTTTCATTGGTGAGGTCATTACCGTTGATGATAACCTCATTAAGAGTTGCGGGCTTGCCCTCAGAGATACGCATCTCAACGTCAATTGAGTCGTTCTGGATATTGACTTCCACGGGGGTGACGTTGAAGAACAGGAAACCGTTGTCCTTGTACATCTTGGAGACGTCGTATTCATTCTCCTTGCCGCCGCCGTGGAGGCGCTTTTCCATAGTGACAACATCATAGACATCTCCCTTCTTGATCTGGAGGATGTTGTTGAGGACTTCCGAAGGATACACTGAGTTACCTGTCCAGGTGATGTTACGGAAGTAGTACTTCTTGCCCTGGTCGAAGTCCATGTCTATGTTAAGGTGTTTGTCGTCAATCAGATAGACGGAGTCCCTCACCAGGCGGGCGTCACGGTAACCTGCCTCGTTGAAGGCATCCAGGACCGTCTTACGGTCTGTCTGGTATTCCTTCTCCTTGAACTTTTTGGACTTGAAGAAATTGTACCACGTTGCGGCGTGGGTCTCCTTCATGTTCTTGGCAAGCTTGCGCTCCTTGACATCCGTATTTCCGGTGAAATTGATCTTCTTGATATGGATCTTCTTGCCGCGGTCCACCGCAAAGTTTACGCGTATGGCGCTGCGGATGACGGAGTCCTTGGTGACTTCCGTTTCCACCTTCACGTTGTTGAAGCCCTTTTCCTTGTAATAGCGCTTGATGATATCCGTGGAGGTGTTTTTTACGTAATCTGAGAACTCACGGCCGGGACGGAGGTTGAGCCTTTCCTGAAGGTCCTTCTTCTCACCGGACTTTACGCCGGTGTATGTCCAGCGGGACACGCGGGGGCGCTCACGGATGACCACCTTCACCCACGCGGAATCGGCCTTCACAGAATCTATGCGCACGGCAACGTCCTCAAAGTACTTCTGGGCCACAAGACGGCGGACGATTCCGGTTACGTCGTCTCCTGGGACGGTGATTTCCATACCCTTCCTGAGGCCTGTGAGCTGGAGAATCTGATTCTCTGAGAAGTACTGGTTGCCTTCCACGCCAACGCCGCCCACGGTCAGTTTCCGGGGGTGGGCATAATCTATCTCTACGCTGCTCTGGGCCCGAAGGGTTATCCCAAGGAGCGCCAGAACCACTATCAAAACTAGTCTTCTCACAGTCATCAAATGTTCAATCCTACAAAGTTAACATTTTTATTTAACTTTTCCATATCTGCGGTCCCTGCGGGCGTATTCGTCAAGGGCCTGTTGGAACTGCGGCTTACGGAAATCGGGCCACAGGACGTCCGTGAAATAGAACTCTGTGTAGGCGCACTGCCACAGCAGATAATTGGATATTCGGATTTCTCCGGAGGTGCGGATAAGGAGGTCCGGATCAGGAATACCGGCCGTGACAAGATATTTGTCAAAGTCCTGGATCTCAAGAGATTGAATCTCCTGGGCCGATAAAGACGCCGCCGCCTTTTTCATGGCCTGGAGGATGTCCCACTTGCCGCTGTAGCTTAAGAAGACAACGCAGGTGGTGCCGGTGTTGCCGGCGGTTTCCGCCATCATTGCGTCAATCCCGGCGTTGAGGGAATCCGAGAGGCGCTCCCTGTTTCCAAGCACCACAAAGCGGATGTTGTACTTCATGAACCTGCCTATCTCATTTTTCATGGACTTCATCATGAGTTCCATCAGGGTCATGACCTCATCCTTGGGCCTGTTCCAGTTTTCCTCTGAAAAAGCGTAGAGGGAAAGGTATTTGATGCCCTTTTCAACTGCATACTCAAGGCAGGCGCGGACGCTTTCCACGCCCTCCATGTGCCCGAAGACACGCTCACGGCCGCGGGCCTTTGCCCACCTGCCGTTGCCGTCCATGATGATAGATACGTGCTGCGGTATCCTTTCTTCCATAAGAAATTACTCGTTGTTACGCATATCCTCTCCCCAGAAAAGGCGTGAGGTGAGAGCCTTCACGAAGCCGGATTCAGGGAGCCGGACACGTTTGAGCGAAAACTGTGCCATCTCCACGTGGATTGTCCAGTCTGTCTGGATTTCTTCCACGCGGTTGTCCATGGACATAGTGGCCTTGCCGTCGCGGGACTCGAAGGAGATGTCTATCTTGGCGGTTTCAGGAATGACGATAGGACGCACGTTGAGGTTGTGCGGGGAGATAGGGGCCAGCACCAGGACCTTTGTGTCAGGCATACAGATGGGGCCTCCCACGGAAAGGGAGTAAGCGGTTGAGCCTGATGAGGTTGCAACCAGGAGGCCATCGGCCCAATAGGTAGGAAGGGGCTCTCCGTCTATGCTCACGTGGATGCCAAGGACGGAAGATCCGCTGCGGTGAAGCGCAACCTCGTTGACGGAATAGGGGAGCATGCCGATTGTGCGGCGCGCCTCCGGACCCTTGAGCGTAGCGTTGAGGACGGTGCGGTACTCTATGCTGAAATCTCCCTCCACAAGGGCCTTGCGCACTGCTTCTGGCCTGTTTTCGCAGAGGAAGCCTATGCGGCCGAAGTTCACTCCCAGGATGGGCAGGCCGATATCGGCCACCGTATGTGCTGCGCTGAGGAAAGTACCGTCCCCGCCCATGGAGAGCACGAGGTCCGTTTCCGGGCGGACATCGGCCTTTTTCTTGATCTCATAAACCTCGAAGGTTGCCTCCTCAAGGTCCTTCAGGAGGGCCTTCATGCGGGCGTCTTCCCTTAACTCATCCTTCAGGATGAAATATCCTATTTTCATATCTTGATCATAAATCAACCTGCAAAAGTAACATATTTTGCACAAAAATCCTTACTTTTGTACCATATTAATATAGAATATGACAAGACTCAGCGTAAATATCAACAAAATCGCCACCATCCGTAACGCCCGCGGCGGCAATGTCCCGGACGTCACCCTGGCGGCCCAAAAATGCGAGGAATTCGGCGCAGAGGGCATCACGGTGCACCCAAGGCCGGACGAGCGCCACATAAGGTATGCCGATGTAAGGGAGATCCGCCCGCTCATCAAGACGGAATTCAACATTGAAGGCAATCCCACGGTCCAGAGCTTTGTGGACCTTGTGATGGAGGTGGTGCCGGACCAGGTGACCCTTGTTCCGGACGGTCACAACGCCATCACCTCAAACGCCGGCTGGGACACAATAGCAAACAAGGAACTCCTCACGGGCCTTGTGAAAACCTTCCACAGCAAGGGAATACGCGTTTCTATCTTCATAGATCCCATCCCTGAGATGGCCTTCGGCGCTGCGGAATGCGGGGCCGACAGAGTTGAGCTCTACACCGCCGCCTACGCGGAGAACTATCCCAAGGACCCTGAAAAAGCCATAGACCCCTACCTTGAGACCGCCGTGGCGGCGCGGGATGCGGGCCTTGGCCTTAACGCCGGGCATGACCTTTCCCTTGAGAACCTTGCCTTTTTCATCCGCACAATTCCATGGACGGATGAGGTCTCAATCGGCCATGCGCTTATCTCAGATGCCCTGTATATGGGCCTTGAGAAAACAATTGGGGCGTATCTTACGGAAATCCGCAAAAAATAGCTATCTTTGCAAGTTCAGACAAATACTAAAAACGTTATATGAAAAAGATCAGTATCATCGCAGGAGTAGTTGCCCTTATGGCATTTGCAGTGTCCTGCAACCAGAACCAGGCCGCCGCTCCCGCAGCAGCCGCAGCTCAGGACAGCACCGCCGTAGCAGGCAGCATCGTTTTCTTCAATATGGACAAGGTCATGGAAGGCTATGACATGGCCAATGACCTCAATTCCGTATTCGAGACCAAAACCTCCGGCATCCAGGCAGAGATTGACCGTCGCGGCAAGAAACTGGAAAAGGACATGACAGATTTCCAGAACAAGGTGGACAAAGGCCTCCTCACCACTTCAGTGGCTCAGGCCCAGTACCAGAAGATCCAGCAGCAGCAGCAGGACTACCAGCAGTATGTTGTGCGCAAGCAGCAGGAGATGAGCGAGGAACAGCAGGTTATGATGAACCAGATTGCAAACGCAATTTCAGAGTTCGTCCAGGAGTACAACGCAGAGCACCAGTACGCCCTCATCCTCACCACTGCAGGCCCCATCCTCTCAACTCCCGTAGTAACCGGAGACCCTAAGCTGGACATCACGGAAGACCTCCTTGCCGGCCTTAACGCCGCCTATATCAAAACCAAGGAAGAGTCCAAGAAGTAGTGCGTATAGCGGTACTTTCAAGTTTTTACCCTTTAAGGGGCGGCATTTCCCAGTTCAACGCTGCACTGCTGGCGGAGCTGGGAAAATGTCATAAAGTAAAGGCCTGGAATTACCGCCGCCAGTACCCCTCTTTCCTCTTTCCCGGAAAGACGCAGTACGTAACCCCTGAGGATGAAGCGGCGCCGGTGGAGGCCTGTGCCACCCTGGATACGCTGAATCCTTTCACCTGGATAAAGACGGCAAAGGCCATAAGGGCCTGGAAGCCGGATCTTCTTATCCTTCCGTACTGGATGAGCTGGTTTGCCCTGCCGCTTGGGTTTGTGGCCCGTAAAAGCGGGGCAAAGTGCCTGGGGCTCCTTCACAATGTGATTCCCCATGAGCCGCACTTTTTTGACGCGCCGCTCACAAAATACTACCTCAAGGCCTGCAGCGGCTTTGTGTGTATGACGGGAAGTGTGGAGAAAGACCTTTTGAAACTGAAGCCCGGCGCCCCCCACATTGTAATGCAACATCCGCTGTATACGCATTTTGGGGAGAGGCTTGAAAGGAAAAGCAAAGGCACAAAAAACCTTCTTTTCTTTGGCCTCATACGGGAATACAAGGGCCTTGACATACTCCTGGAGGCATTCCGGGACCTTCCGGAAGACTACAGGCTCACTATAGCCGGAGAATGCTACGGGCCGTTTGATAAGTACCAGGAGATAATTGACTCCCTGCCCGGAAAAGACCGCGTAGAGGTGCATGAGGGCTATGTTAGGGATAGTGAGGTAAAGAATTACTTCAGTGAGGCCCATCTGGTGGTGCTTCCGTACCGCAGCGCCACCCAGAGCGGAATAAGCGCAATAGCGTGCCACTTTGGAGTGCCCATGCTGGTGACGGACGTTGGCGGCCTCAAGGAAGAAGTGGGGGATACTGGCACGGGGATTGTTGCAAGTTCCCCGGCCCCGGAGGAAATCCGGAAGGAAATCCTCAGGTTTTTTGCCGATGACTCCATCCGCAAGGGCTGCGAGGCGGCAATGGCCCGTGAGAGGGAAAGGCTCAGCTGGAGCGCCTTCTCAGAGGCCTTAACAGAATTTGCAAAAACGTTGTAACTATGAAACGTTTTCTTACAATACTTGTATCGGCACTGATGTGCACTGCCGTAATGGCGCAGGAATATGTTCCTACGCCCGTTACCGTTTCAAAGGAGAAGGTAAAACTGAACGGCAAGGTGTACCTTTCCCACGTTGTCCTGGAGCGCCAGACGCTCTACGGCATCTCCAAGGCCTACGGCGTAACGGAGGAGGACCTATATGAGGCAAATCCCAGCCTTCGGGAGACCGGCCTTCAGAAAAATGCCATTATCCTTGTGCCTTTCCGTGAACAGGCGGCCTCTGTACAGGATGCCCCTCAGGATGAAAAAGGCTACACGGAGCACACCGTGAAGTGGTACGAGGACATTGAGGACATTGCCCGCAAGTACAACATTTCCGTGAAGGAACTGATGGACTACAACGGCCTCAAGAGCAGGAAACTCTCTTCCCGCCAGGTCCTTAAGATCCCCGTGAAGCACGTGGCGTTCACGGAGGAACCTCAAAAGGAAGAGATTGCCGGTCAGGCCGGCAATGACGTGCCTGTGGTGCCTGAAGAAACTGTCATTCCGAGCGAAGTCGAGGAATCTCCCGCCCCAGTGGTAGAGGACAACCTCTCCTTCACCCCCAAGCAGGACGTGGAGTTCTCCCTGGTGCTGCCCCTTAAGGCATCCGGTAACGTGAGTGAACTCAATATGGACTTCTATTCCGGCGCCCTCATGGCCGTGAAAGACCTTGAGGCGGAGGGCCTGAAGATAAAGATGAACGTCTTTGACCTCATGGCAGGAATGCCCAATATGGATATCCTCACGCGGGGAGACTTTGTGCTTGGTCCCGTGGCTTCAAGGGATATGGAGGCGGTTCTGCAGAGGGTGGACGGCAAGGTTACGGTGGTTTCCCCGCTGGACCAGAAAACCGCATCCCTGGCCCAGAACTATACCAATTTCATCCTTGCCCCTACTTCCATTGAAAACCAGTGGGAAGACCTTGCAGAGTGGATTGGGGATGACCTTGACGACGACGACCGCATTGTGTTTGTGACCGAGAAAGGAGCAAGCAATGTATCAGCCTCAGTGGCTCTACGTAGCGCCCTTGCGCGGAGGGACACCCCTTACCAAATCCTCAGTTACGCAATCGTTGAGGGCACTTCCATCCCCGGTACGCTTGAAGGAATGCTCACAAAGGGCGGCGAAAACCGCATCCTTGTGGCCTCCGAGAGTGAGGCATTTGTGGGTGATGTGGTAAGGAATATCGGCATAATGATGGGTAAGGGCTACGATGTTGTGATGTACGCCCCGTCAAAGGTGCGTACCTTTGAAACCATCGAGGGCAGCGACTACCACGCCGCAAGGCTCCATATAAGCAGTTCCTACTTTGTGGACTACTCAAATCCTAAGGTAGATGCCTTTGTAAAGGCCTACAGGGCCCTTTTCAAGACCGAGCCTTCCCAGTTTGCCTTCCAGGGCTATGACACCACCCGCTACTTCATAGAGCGCTGCACAAAGGGCGTCCGTCAGGCTCACGGCCTTCACACGGACTTCTCCCTGGAGTTTGACGCCAACGGCAACGCCGCCAACAAGGCCGTGCGCCGCATAGTTTACAACAAGGATTTCACAACTACCATTGAAAGATAGTATGGAAAAAGTAAAATGCCTCATCCTGGGCGGCGGCCCTGCCGGCTTTACGGCTGCAATCTACGCATCACGCGCAAACCTGGAACCCGTCCTCTATGAGGGCATCCAGCCGGGAGGGCAACTCACCACCACCACCCTTGTGGAGAATTTCCCCGGCTTCCCGGGCGGGGTAGACGCCATCACGCTCACGGACGGAATGAGGGAGCAGGCCAGGAATTTTGGGGCCGATATCCGTCAGGGATCGGCAACTAAGGCCGATTTATCAAAGCGCCCTTTCCGCATCACCATTGACGGGGAGAAGGAGATTGAGGCCGATACCCTTATCATCGCTACAGGCGCCCAGGCAAAGTATCTGGGGCTTGAGAGCGAGAAGAAGTATATGGGTATGGGAGTATCGGCCTGCGCCACCTGCGACGGCTTTTTCTACCGTAAGCGCACCGTGGCGGTTGTGGGTGGCGGAGACACCGCCTGCGAGGAAGCCCTGTACCTTGCCGGCCTGGCAAAGAAGGTGTATATGATTGTGCGTAGGGACGTTTTCCGCGCTTCCAAGATTATGGGAGACCGCGTCCTGAACACCCCCAATATTGAGGTCCTTTGGAACTGCAACACCCAGGAAGTGCTTGGAGACGGCACCGCCGTAACGGGCGCAAGGCTCCTCCGTAAGGACGGTGCCACCTTTGACATAGAGATAGACGGATTCTTCCTTGGGATAGGCCACGCGCCGGGTTCCGCCCTCTTTGAAGGGCAGCTGGAGCTGGATGCCAATGGCTTCATAGTTACCAAGGGAAAGACCTCCTGCACCAGCGTAGACGGCGTTTTTGCGGCCGGAGACGTCCAGGATCCCACCTACAAGCAGGCCGTTACGGCCGCAGCGTCAGGGTGCATCGCCGCCCGTGACGCAGAAAAATTCCTCCATCAGCAATGAAAAAGTTTCTGATAATCACTGTGGCTGTTTTATCGGCCATAATTTCCTGCAAAAGCCAGTACGAGGTCCTTCTGGCCTCTAGCGACGTAGACGCCAAGTACAAGGCCGCGATGGATTTCTTCGCTGCTAAGAAATACCAGAAATCGGCCCAACTGTTTGAATCCATGGCGGTTCTCACCAGCGGAACCTCCCGCGACGACACCGTGCAGTACTACTGGGGCCTGTCTAATTACCGCGCCAAGGACTATTTCACGGCCGAATCCAACTTCTCAAAGTTCATAGAGAACTTCCCGCAGAGCCCCTTCACCCCTGACGCCCAGTTCTACAGGCTGGACTGCCTTTACAGGGCCACCTACCGCTGGGAACTGGACCAGAACCCCACGCGCGCCTGCATGAGCGCAATAAATGAATATATGAGGGAGCATCCGGCCGATGATATCCATCGGCCCGCCTGCGAGGATATGCTGAAGGAGCTTCAGACCCGCCTTGACCGCAAGGACTACGAAGCCGGAAAGCAGTACTACCATATGGAAGACTACCTCAGCGCCCGCGTGAAACTGAAAAACGTCCTTAAAACCAACTCAGACAACGTTTACAGGGAGGATGTCCTCTACTACACCGCAATGGCTTCATACCATTACGCCCGCCTGAGCGTACGTGAAAAGCAGAAAGAGCGCTACCTTGTTTTCACCGACGACTACCTCAATTTTATAAGCGAATACCCGGAGTCCCACTACCGCACGGAACTTGACCGCCTTTACCGCCAGGTGAATGAAAAATAATTGAAACTTTGTTGAAAATAGTCTGGTAAACTATATAGAACAAGGTCTGACGGACAAAACTTTTTCGACACTGGAGAAAAAGTTTTAGTCCGGAAGACCGAAGAAAAGAATTATGGAAAAGAAGAAAGTACCTCAGAACACCGTGACCCGCGACATAAAGAACCTTGCGGCTCCCACAGGAAACATCTATGAATCAGTAGTTATCCTCTACAAGAGGGCAAACCAGATAGCATCGGCGGAAAAGAAGGAACTGATGAAAAAACTTGAAGAGTTCCGCAACGACCG
>JAEEGI010001325.1_pt1 | contig 62067 bp, 38 predicted proteins | sample 8958751 | NCBI WGS metagenome assembly JAEEGI01 (sample SAMN16246545, study PRJNA631951) | gut metagenome | biome: gut microbiome; feature: rumen; material: KS-attached | host: Bos | place: Iran: Karaj | collected 2018-10
ACAGTAGCACCTCCCTTTCCTTGCGACCATGGTCATGGCATAAAATTAGGTGAGAACGTGTTCATCAACTACAATGGCACGATGCTTGATGGTGGCATAATCACCATTGGTTCCAACACTCAGGTAGGCCCGAATTGCCAATTCCTGACACCGAACCATCCTACTGACTACGTTGAACGTCGCAAGCCCATAGAGCGATGCTCTCCAATAACCATCGGTGATGACTGCTGGTTAGGAGGCGGTGTCACGGTATGTCCAGGAGTGACCATCGGTGACCGTTGCATCATCGGTGCAGGCAGTGTGGTGGTGAAGGATATCCCTTCTGATTCAATAGCCGTTGGCAATCCATGTCGGGTTGTCCGAAGGATAAATACTAATAAATAACATGTCCAAAGACAAGAACCTCATAGCAATACTTTTAGCTATACTTGCTGCAAAGTAAATTAATTTATCAAACAGATAGATAATGGCAAACAATCAAATCATACGAGGTGACTTTGAGAAAAAGCTGAAGCTTCAGTTCGCTCCTGGCATCAAAGCCGGATTTCCATCTCCAGCTGATGATTACAGCCATGAGACGCTGGACTTCAATCGTGACCTCATACGCAATCCAGAAGCTTCAGAGGAATAAATTACCTAAGGACCAACAGCTCTTTTCTACGAATGACAACTATCAAGTTCAAATAAATGGAAAACTCCTAAAATACAAATCCTTAAACATAGAACTGGTCAAGGCTGCTGCACACGAATTGTATTCACATATCATACACATGTTTAGGGGTATTGATTCGTTGCATACCCCTATAAGAGAAGGACCGGGAAGTAATTTAGAGTTAGAAATCAGATCAAAACAACAAATCAATGAAGCAATTATTAATTATAATCATTAGTTTTGTATGCTTAAGTGCATATTCTCAAGGATCGGATAAAGGCTATCCTATATTTTCATATAAAGGGATTAGCCATGAAATAGTTGTTATGGATGTCAATAATCAGATAGACAGCCTTTTGAGTAAGTGTTTGACAGATAATCTACCTCTGAATATCTATGATGGTTGTATATTTCGCTTAAGAGTAAAAATGTACATTAATAAAAAAGGACATGCCCAAATAAAGAAAACATATACTGACACACCCAAAATATTAGTGAGACAAATAAATCATTTATTAGAGATAGTAAAGTACCAACCTGCTATAAATAAAAACAAATATTGTTCATTCTCTGCCACTGTAATGCTATTATTAGATTTCACAATGCCATGAGATTTAGAGTTAATCCAACTATGACACTTTGAACTAGGAATTAAGGGAGGGGAGAGTATGATTCCACAGCTACAACGATAAAAGTCAATGAATTTGAACAAAACACATAAGGCTATCAGGAGGTTCGGTGGGCATGTCGAGGACGTGAGGACCGCATACTCGTTTACGGGCGCGTTGGACACCATGCGGGTGGATGTCTTGTCATCTGCCGTGTCCCTTTTCCGTGAAGGGAATATAACACAGTATAGAGCATTTGGAAGTGGCATTTTGGGTGGCTTATCAGGAGACCCAGTCAATTCCTTCCAAAACCTGACAGGAAGACACTCCCAAGGAAAGGTAATACCTGTATATGTTGGAAAGAATTATTCTCATGGAATTAGAGATATAATAGACGCATTTCATAGAAACGGGAAAAGTAGATAAGACTAGAAAATACAATGCAAAAGAAAAATATAATTATAATCATCACATTATTCTGTGTTACGAGCATAGCATTTACAGGTTGTATATGTAAAAGGGATCATATCTATCACTTTACGCCACATGACAGCTTGTATTTTAATGCATACGACACGGCATTTTATTATCAATTTGAGACAACCCAAAGCGTGGATTCCCTATGGATAAACAAGAAGGTCTGTATTGATAATTACAAGAAATGGTATATAGACATATGCCCACCAGAGGGTACATTTGACCCAATATTTTACTATAATGGAGTTTTTATACATAATGGTTGTAAAGAATCTTTTTCTCTACAACTAAATAAAACAGACGAAAACACAGATCCAGAATTAACAATAGTTTTGGGTGAACGATATGCTTTTTCCATTAATGATTCAAGGAATATGAAATCAGAGGGATATTATAATGATACAATAATAATAGATGACACTAACAGTCATGTTAATCATGACTTTGAGCATTGTTTTGAGTTTGAATACCTGATTTGGCACAAGTACAATGGAATTATCGGATATAAATTGTCAGATGGAACCGTTTATCCCTTGGAATCACGGGGGAATCACGGGGACAGGTAATTGATCCCACAGTTACAACGATAAATGGTAATGAATACAACAAAACCCATAAGTAAAAAATGTACGGCATCATTGACTGCGATAACTGCTACGTATCGTGCGAGCGTGTCTTTCGGCCAGATCTGAACGGCAAACCTGTCGTTGCTCTTTCGAACAATGACGGCTGTGTGGTGGCACGGTCAAACGAGGCCAAGAAGATGGGCATCAAAGCAGGAATGCCCTATTTCCAGCTGGCAGAGCAGTTCCCCAACCAGAAGATTGCCGTCTTCTCATCGAACTACGAGCTGTATGGCGAACTGACTGGGCGTGTGGTTTCAATCATCCGCAAGGAGGCTCCTGCCTACTTCCGTTATAGTATCGATGAGTGTTTTGTCTATCTTGATGGCATGGAGCATCTGGACTTGAAAGCATGGGGCGAAAATCTTCATAAGAAAATCAAGCAGAGTGTGGGAATGCCTGTCAGCATCGGACTTGCACCCAACAAGACCCTTGCGAAGATGGCCAGCCACTTCGCCAAGAAATACAAGGGCTACCGCCTTTGCTGCATGATTGACTCCGACGAGAAGCGCATCAAGGCGCTGAAGCTCTACCCCATCGATGAGGTCTGGGGTATTGGCAGACGCTATGCAGCACGTCTTGAGACCCTTGGCGTGAAGACGGCATACGACTTTGCCCAGCACAACCAGACTTGGGTACGCGCCACATTCAACAACATTGTCATTGAGCGTACTTGGCGTGAACTGAACGGCGAAGACTGTGTGCCCAATGAAGAGATGGCAAAGAAGAAATCCATCTGCACCAGCCGTTCTTTTAATGGCAAGATTACAGACCTTGACAGCCTCCGTACCCATGTCTCGAACTATGCTGCCAGATGTGCAGAGAAATTACGTCAGCAAGGTACGGTCGCATCCATCGTAGGCGTTTTCCTCAACACCAATGCTTTCCGTGAAGACCTGCCCCAGTACTGGAACTTTCAGGAAATGCGGATCATCACGTCCTCCAGCTCTACAATCACCATTGTCAAAACTGCCAATGAAGTTCTTCAGAAGCTCTATCGCCAGGGCTATCACTATAAGAAAGCAGGTGTAATAGTCATGGGAATTGGGCCTAACAGTCCAATTCAGCAAGACTTGTTTGACACAAATGCTGAACAGTTTGAGAAGATGAAGCGACTGGATGCCGTCATTGACCGCATCAACAAGGTCAATGGAACTGAAACCATTGTGCTTGGCAGTCAGCAATACACTCAAAAAGATGGCAAGGGAAAAGCGAACGTCTTTGCCAATGCCATCAAGCATGATTTCAAAAGTAAGAATCCAACTACCCGTTGGAGCGACATCATTCTTCTTAAATAGCAAACAATCAATGATACAGAACTACAAAATTGTCACACTCTGTGGCAGCACCCGCTTCAAGGAGCAGTTCATGGAAGTCCAGAAACGTCTGACGCTCGAAGGATACATTGTCATTAGCGTAGGCCTGTTCGGACATTCAGGTGACAATGAGGTTTGGCAACCAGGCACGAAGGAAATGCTTGATGACATGCACCTTCGCAAGATCGATCTGGCTGATGAAATCTTCGTTATCAATGTGGGTGGTTATATCGGCGAGAGTACAAGGCGTGAGATAACATACGCCGAGAAAACAGGAAAGAAGGTAAACTATTTGGAGAAACAAGATGAATAAACGAGAATATTTACAGGCCAACAAGGATTGGCTGGAGGCAAAAGCCCAGGAAGAAGGCGTGAAGACTCTTCCGAAGGGAATATACTATAAGGTGTTGGCAGAGGGTAATGCCCAAAGTGCCAAACCCAGTGTGAGAAGTATCGTGACGGCTCACTACACAGGGAGGACGATCAACGGCAAGACGTTCGACAGCAGCCGTGGCGGTGTGCCGTTGGCTTGCAGGCTCTGTGATCTCATAGAGGGCTGGATCATCGCCATGCAGCAGATGCACATCGGTGACAAATGGGAAGTCTATATCCCAGCCGAAATGGGATATGGCAAGTTTTCCCAGCCTGGCATTCCGGGTGGCTCCACCTTAATCTTTGAGATAGAACTGTTAGGAATAGCATGAATGGAACCATGAACATCATATTAGGGCGCGAATGCCGGATTTTCAGGCATGACAGGGCTGAGTATCTGCTCATCCAGCCCGTGGACGATCATGATGCAAGCCTGTTGGAACAAGAAGTTGACATCATCGGTGAATGGACAAAGAAGCCATTCACGCTGGTCTCCTTTAAGATTCATGACTGGAACAAGGAACTTACTCCTTGGCCTGCACCACCCGTTTTTGGCAAAACACCATTCGGAGCTGGCGCCCAGCAGACTTTGGAGTTCGTCATCAACGGACTCCTTCCCTGTCTCCAAAGCCAAGGCATTGATGCATCGCATAAGATACTTGGAGGCTATTCGCTGGCTGGATTGTTCGCGTTATGGGCATCTTACCAAACCAGCGTATTTGATAGTGTAGTAGCCGCGTCTCCATCGGTATGGTATCCCGATTGGATTGACTATGCCACTGGTTTCAAACCCTTCGCCACCTCCGTCTATCTGAGTCTTGGTGACAAAGAGGAAAAGACCAAAAATCCATTGATGTCGCAAGTGGGTAACGCCATCCGCAAGCAGCATTTTCAGTTGGACTCTCAGGGGGTAAATACGATTTTGGAATGGAACCCAGGCAACCATTTCGTTGATTCAGAGAAACGGATGGCAAAGGGATATACCTGGATTATTAACAATCAAACTAAAGGATTATGAATTACCATGAAACATCTGACAAACATGAACGACATTGAGCAGACTATTGCTGAGAACAGAATATGTCTTTTCTACATCAAGGCCCCCGATTGCGGTGTCTGCAATGTGATGCTCGACAAAGTCGGACAACTGGCAGCAGACTATCCCCTGCTGCCCTCTTTCTATACAGACATCATCGAAGAGCCATTGATTGCAGGCCGTTTCCTCGTGTATTCAGGGCCGACTGTGCTGCTCATCTTGGATGGAAAGGAAGTCTATCGAGGTTCCCTGTTCATCGACATGCAAGAGTTGAAAAGAAAGATAACTCAACTGAAGGAGGTTTGTAACTTATGACATTACCCAAGTTTCATCACTATGGATGGGCATATCCGTTTCGGAATTGTCAATCAGCACAAAGACCTACTGAATCCAGGCGACCAGTGCATTGGCGGCGGATATTACAGGTTTGATTTCATTTCAAATCGAATCATCCTAGACAGGGAGTCCTACGATTTTGGAAAACCCAAGTGGCATCTATTAGACACGCTGAAAGTACCTTCCACCTATAAGATGCTCAGACTCGTGTATGTATGATGATAGATTCCAAAAGGATTTCAATGTGAGTGAGGAATTGAAAATTGAGTATTATGACTGAGAAAAAGATTACCATAGCGACAACTGACGAAAAGATTCGTCAGCTCTATGAAACGGCATTCCCTGAAGACGAGCAAATCCCTTGGGATGACTTGATGCGCCTAGTTGGGGAAATGCCGCTGGACTTTACTGCATATTACGATAGAGAAGCGTTCATCGGCTTCACCATCGTCTATCCACGTAAGTCATTCAACTGGTTTTGGTACTTCGCTGTCTGTAAGGAACTGCGAGGCAAAGGCTATGGGCAGCAGATTCTCGCCCAGCTGATTGAACGATATGAAGGTCAGCCCTTCGTTCTTGACATGGAGAGTACCACCCAAGTTTGTGACAACCTGGTGCAACGAAGAAAGCGCCAGGCGTTCTACATCCGAAATGGGTTTAGGGACACGAATGTCTACCGCACCTACAACGACATCACCATGACCATCATGATGAGAGGCGAAGGTACGTTCACCATGCAGGATTGGGATGATATCATCCACGAACTACAGAAGTTCTGGTGGCCTGATGACATCAAGGAAGAATAGCGTATCTCCTGCTGACGCTATCTGTCACGTCTATAGTCATTCCGACTATCTCCGCTCCACCATGACCTGAGCACGATGAAGAGGACACGGAAGACGATGACGATAATGATAATGCTTCCAATATCACCCATAAGTCTAACATTTATATTTATATTTCAAAACACATTCACTATAGAGATGCCATGCGCCATTGCCTTACGGATGGTGTAGAATGTGCCGCCCTTCTCACGACCATCATAGTAGGCGATGAGCCGTGAGGAATGGCTTACCATGAACTCGTCCCTGTCCAGGAAGCATCTTGGATAATAACTTTCACTGAGTACCATCACTTCATCAGCTGCCTTCAGCAATCTATCATATCGTTTTCGGTCATAGAAGCTGAAACGACTTGCTTGTCCCTTGAAGGGAATAGCAGCTATCAATGTGATGTCGGGATAGCGACGTTTCAGTGAAACGATCGCTTCTGCCGCCATCATATCAAAACCGATGGCAAAGCCAGATATGAAATTGCGGATGCCCTGTCCATAAGCATCAAGCACAGCATCTGAAAGCCGTTTCCTGACGTGTTCTCTCAGTGAAGCATCGACAAAACGATGTCCCGTAAAGGCGGCTGTTGCCGCCCGGCTAAATTTTCTCTGTTCCATATATCATCAATAAGTTGGTACATATCTGTATGATGTCTTTCCGAGGAATATGCCGTTGGTAACGTGTGCCCCTACCCTCTCCAACTGAGCTGCATAGGCGCAGAATGATGTTCCTGTCGTAACCACATCATCCCATACGCACACTATCTTGTTCCTAAAGAAGTTTGCATCAACCTCTATGCCGTTGTTTTCTTCAAGTCGCTTGGCACGTACCTCTTTTTTCATCTTTGTGCCGTGAACTGCTGAGCGTTCTCCATTGACTTTGACATGGGAAAAGCCGTCGATGGCTCCCGACAACTGACATACAAGTGCGGAGAAAGCCTTGTTTCGTTCCTCATTGAGTTCTTGGCTGCTTGCAGGAACACAGGAGAAAACGACCTTTCCAATCTTGCGCCCGAACTTCCTTACAAGTTCCCTTGCAACAATCCGAGCCATTTGGGGCTGATTGCATCCATCCTTGAAATCAAAGATAGTCTGTCGGTCGAATATGCCATCTATACCCACATTCTTGATGCGAGTTGGATAGTAGCGGAGGAAACTGCTCAGTTCCTTGTCCTCTTGACCCTTGATGAAAACCTTGACCATGTCCATTGCCGTTCTGTATTTTCTTTCCCTTTCATTCAATCCTTTCGGACTGTGACGAGGGAAGTTTTTTCTGCACCTAGAAGTGCGGGAGCGGCAATCAGGCAAGTCTGCTGTGAAGAATACTCTTTTCAGCGAAAAGGAAGATTGTTCACGAAGCACGGCTTGCTATTTGACGTGGACGCGGTAACTTCGCAGAAAAAGCTTTCCGCTGTCACTTGTCCGACATGGAAACGGGTGAAACCAACTGGTGAACTTGAGTTCATGTATCGTTCAAGAGTATAGACCAGTCAAGGATATTACAACAGTCGCTTCGCCCTTCGGATCTCCTGTCTGAAGGGCGAAGACGCTTTTTGGGGCATCATGCCTTTCTCCCTATTCGCTGATTGAACTCAGTGGCAGGGAACACGCCCAAAAGGTACTGCTCTAACATCTCCAATAGGAGGTAATCCATGCATCTTGTGCCGAAATCTCCAGGAGAAGGAACAACATGGACGGCATACATTCCCTCTGTCGCGACCCACATTTGATTAATTCTTTCATGTAAGATTCTGCATGTGTGCAATGCAAAAAAACACCCATTTTTAGGTATTGCACACTTTGTTTTTTCACCGTACCTTTGCTTCCTGAAAAAGTATTGCAAATACAACTGGAGTATCACTCATCATGACAACAAGAACAAATATGAAACCAGACTATGGGAACTGGGTTCCCAAGAGACTGTTGTATGTTCTCCTTGTAGCGGTACTCATCTTCATAGTCCTGCTGATTGGAGCCCTTGCAGATGGCTGGGCATGGCCTTGGATGGTACTCATGGCCATCCTGCTGGTTGTTTCTGTTGGATTCCTCTGCTATATGTCAGTTCTCTATCACGTTTTCTCGTTTAGTGGAGGCGGGCTAATGGGACGTGTACACGAATATGTGGCGAACCGTCTGCCGTGGGATGGGCGAGGCAGGCTGCTGGATGTGGGCTGTGGTGCCGGTGCATTGACTATCCGTTGTGCCAAGATGTTCCCTGAAGCTCGTTGTGTGGGTATTGACTACTGGGGCATCAAATGGGATTATAGCCAACTTATGTGCCAGCAAAATGCCGAAGTAGAGGGGGTGGCTGACCGCTGCACCTTTCAGCATGGCGATGCTAACCACCTGGCCTTTGACGATAGTAGCTTTGATGCCGTAGTGAGTAATTTTGTCTACCATGAGATTAACGACGGTAAGAGCCGTGAAGAACTACTTCGTGAGACACTTCGCGTGCTGAAGCCTGGTGGTTCATTCGCGCTTCAGGATTTATTTGAACAGAAATCTGTCTATGGTGATTTCCAAGGGATAATAGAAAGATTACAGGCCGACGCCGTATCGGAGATTCATTATGCCGACTCTGCCACGGAAATTCCTATTCCCAAGTGGTTGCTAGTCTCAGGCATGATGCCTGGTGTTGGTATTATATACGGAAAAAAATAGAATTAAATCATCATCAACTATGACAAGAAGTATTAAGATTACCATTTTGTGGCTGCTGACCGTCTGCGGTTTCGCCGCTCACTCCATTTGTGACGTGTTGCCCATGTTCTGGGGCAAGAACATGGCCGTTGTTGCCACCGACGGCAACGTGGACCAGGGCATGATTGTGTTCATGATGACGCTCTCGTACCTTATTCCTGCCTGTGGCATACTCTGTATGCTGTGGAAAGCAAAGGCTCTGAAAGTCGTCAATGCCGTGCTGGCCGTGCTCATCGGCTTGTTCAACATCGCCCATGCGATCATGGAACTGCCCTCCGACAATGCGGGACAGTATGTCGTCATGCCCATGATGATTATCGTTGGTATCGTGCTGGCATGGTACAGTATCAAATATGTAAGGGAGGATTGAATTATGGGAATGCTTAGCAAGTTCTGGAACACGAACGCCCGCCCAGAGGGATGGCTGGGGCGTTTTTCTCTGCGGATGATGAACCTGACGCATACGCCGATGGCACAGTGGAACCTCTCGTTTATCGACTTCCAGCCCGACTGGACGATACTCGACGTGGGTTGTGGCGGTGGAAAGAACATCGCACGTATGCTGAAACGCTGTCCGCAGGGGCAGGTCTATGGTATCGACTATTCAGAAGAGAGTGTCGCCATGTCGCGTAAAAAGAATAACAGTCTGCTGGGGTCTCGCTGCTTCATCGAGCAGGGTAACGTGATGGAACTGCCTTACGAGACGGGGAAGTTCGATCTCGTGACGGCCTTTGAGACCGTTTACTTCTGGCCAGACTTAAAAAAGTCATTCTCAGAGGTGTATCGCGTACTGAAGCCCGGTGGCATGTTTATGTTCTCCTACGGCCTGGAGAGCAATGCCAGCATGCGCTATTGGGCTGACCAGATAGACGCGATGAATATCCTTCCGATAGATATAATCAGCAATATCCTTACAGATACGGGCTTTGAAAACCTTCAGACAGCCACGAAGGGCGACTATACCATCAACTTCCGAATCCAGAAGCCAGAAGCGAGAAACTGATATCAGTTCTTTACTTTGCAACCATGTTGCAACCACTTTGCCGTACCTTTGCACCGTCAAACGAAATAAGATGTAGATTATGGCAGATAGAATTAAAAACTCGTACAAGCTGAGCAAGAGTTTCTATGATGATGCTATCACGCAGGGTAAATGGTGGAGTAAGTTGTATTTCAAGTTGCTCTGGGGCGGTGTCGATGACAACGAGATAGCCCGCAGGGTGCTGACGTGGATTCCAGATGATTTCAATGGTAAGTTGCTCGACGTACCTGTGGGTACAGCCGTGTTCACGACGGAGAAGTACAAACGGATGAAACAAGCCGACATCACCTGTCTGGACTATAGCAAGGACATGTTGGAACAGGCAGAGTACAGATTTCGTGGGGCAGGCATCACAAATATCAAGACCATGCAGGGCGACGTTGGAGCATTACCGTTCGAAGAAGGCTCATTCGATTTCGTACTCTGCATGAACGGCCTGCATGTATTCCCCAACAAGGATAAGGCGTACTCGGAAATGCTGCGAACGCTCAAATCTGGCGGTGTACTGTTGGCCTGTTTCTATATCGCCGGTGAACAGAAGGTTGCAGACTGGCTCGCCAAGACCGTGATGACACGCATAGGATGGTTCACTCCTCCCTTCGAAACTGTAGTAACCCTACGAAATCGGTTAGAGCCTCAATATGCTATCCTCGACTTTCAGGTTGAGGGAGCAATGGTTTACTTCAGAGCTATGAAGAAGTGAAACTTTATTTTTTGGTTTATTAGTGCCATTCTGAGTATCGTATTCTGGACTGCGGAAGTTTTTCCAAACCAAAAGGGAGATGCTCAAGTGCCATCTATAAGAATTATGCCCTTCGAGTCATTTATTTGCTCGAAGGGCTATTTGCATTTTGTCAAACCTTTTTCTTTCCCATCCGCTCGTTTGTAAATGATAATGCGATAATATATCAAATTATAAGGCTGAGTGTACCAGTTCTATATGGAACAACAATAATGTATTGTTCATTGTTATATTGCTAATCAACAGATGCGTGAATTAGTTTCACAACATAGAAATATGGTTATTAGATTGGTATATTTGATGATTATTATAGTGGTATATGTTTCAATTTACAGCCTATGCCTTTAGGGATTGTTTGAAGCGTATAAGGGAATTTACCGAACCGCCTGTGGGGAATGACTGAACCACTTCTTTGATTGGCTTGAGCCAAGCTAAAGGTTCAACTAGTTGCGCGAGGGCTCACTATCGTTTAAGCGAGCCCTCGCCTGAGCTACGCCGAGGGCTCGCTTGAAAAACGCTGAGGACTCGGCTTTTAGTACAACCAAATGAAAGCTTCAGTATAATAGAAGAAGAAAGATAATAAAGTCGAAGGTTTGTTTTACAAAAAAGCCAAGACATCATTTATGTTGGCTCAATCCCTCTTGAGTCAGAGATACGAACCGAATGGTACCATCGGCATTGAAGCTCAGATATTCAGCACACACACTACGGCGACAGTCACCACCTGGCTCTCCGTTCTGGCTATAAGAGCCATCATGGTAGATGTAGTACCACTTACCTTTGAACTTAATGACTGAAGGATGTATCGTAAAGCCGTGATTAGCCGAGGTGCTGACAAAGCCGCCATAGGTCCATGGACCTTGTATGCTCTCAGCGTAGGAATATGCCATTTGCTCGGGCTGTACACCAGGTGCGTCAGAAGCATAGACGTTATAATAGCGCTTGCCACGTTTGAAAAGCCAAGGTCCCTCGGAGTAGTTGCGCATTGGCACCTTCCTGACCTCTCCGTCCAGTTCTATCATGTTTTTCTTGAGCCGTACCATGTAACAATCACCATTTCCCCATGCCATCCAAGGGGTGCCATCGTCGTCAATCAATACCGTTGGGTCAATGTCGGCATTAGGTCGATGGGAATCGGGAGTCATATCGTCTGTAATAAGCGGTGTTCCATCCTTTCGGGCTGGGAAGAAAGGACCTGTTGGCGAATCGCTCACTGCCACATCGATGGTGTGCTGGCGGTTTTGTTTATTGTCGAGTGTCACGTAGTAGTAAAACTTACCGTCGGCTCCCTGCACCACTTGTCCTGCCCACGAGCCGTGGGGCTGAGCATAGGGAAAATCGGCTGCTGAGAGGACTGTGCCATGAGATGTCCAATGAATCATGTCTGTCGATGAATAGCAGAGCCAATGGGGCATATTGAACCATCCTCCAATGCCAGCCTTGTCCTCACCCACATAGGCATAAACGGTATTACCCACGACGGTAAATGCTGGGTCGGCTGTGAACACATCTGTAAAGATCGGATTCTGCCCTTCAATTCTTGGTAGCGATTCTCCACTGATGGACAGGTTTCGCATGTCGCCGTCGCGTACCTGCAAGGCATTAGGGAAACCTCCTGGGAAACCATGACCGATGATCCACAGCGAGCAGTTATGACGCAATGCCTTGCCTGGATATGTGAGTTCTTCACTCTTTCCATCGACCATCAGTTGTATTGTTGATGCATCCTTGCGGGTATTATATTCAGCCCGTGCCTCTACGGTGTACCAACGTCCCTTTTCAACCCTTGGCCCGGCACAGAGACGGTGGGGATATTCATCCTTGTCAATAACCTCCACAAAGAACTGTCCATGCATATTGTCGTAGCCGATGGAAATATCGCCAGCAAGCGAATTACTACCAATGAGATGGCTTGCCTTACCTTCCTTGCACACGAACACCTGTTCCGTGCCAAGCGTCCCACAGCGCAAGTCAGCTTTCACCGTCCATCCTTTCTGCCAGTCTGCATAGGGCAAAGGATGGTTGTAGTTCAATTTGTACTCGCTCACATTCAGGTGAAGCGTACTGTTCTCATCTATATTCTCAATGTTCCAGTCCTTCAGAGTGTATTGTGCAGAAGCTGTGATTGAGAATAGTGTGCAGACAAGATAAGTGAAAAGTGAAAAGTGAAAAGTGAAAAATTTATGGCTGTTTTTTGGAAATATCTGTTTCATATCATTCATGTTAAAAAAAAGTTTAAGTGGGGGAAAGTTTTATGATTGATTGCGGAATTCTGAAGGTGTCATACCGTACTCTGCCTTGAAATTCATGGTGAAACTCTTGACTGTCGTGAAGCCTACAGCGTAGGCTATTTCTGTCACTTGCATCTGGGAGCTTTCCAACAGGGCCCTTCCGCGCTTGATACGAATGGTGCGTATAAACTCGGCAGGGCCTTGGCCAGTGATGGTCATCAGTTTCTTGTAGAGTGTGGTGCGCGACATGCCTACTTCCGTCGCCATCGTTTCGACTGAGAATTCGGAATCGGCGATGTTTTTCTCAACCAAGGCAATGGCTTTCTTGATAAACTGCTCGTCGAGTGGAGTGATGGTAATTTCGCTTGGTTCTATATTCATTTTCTGACGGAACTGACGATGGTTGTTCTGTTCCCAGTCTATGAATTTCTTCACACGAAGACGCAGTATCTCCACGTTGAAGGGTTTGGTGATATAGTCATCAGCACCCAGCTGCAGACCTTCAATGCGACTGACATCAGTGGTGCGTGCCGTCAGCAGGATGACGGGTATATGAGATAGGTTGATGTCGGTTTTCACCCTTTGGCATAGCTCAAAACCGTCCATGCCAGGCATCATCACATCGCTGATCATCAAGTCGATTTGCTCATGCTCCAATAGCTTGAGTGCTGCAATTCCATCGGTGGCTGTATGCACGTGGTAATTCTCTTTCATGCAGGCACTGACAAACGACAGCATATCCTGATTGTCGTCAACCACGAGGATGGTCTTGCGATTGTCTTCCTTAGGGATTTCATCCGTCGGCATGGCTTTTTCTTCTAAGAGCGGAACAGCCTGAGCGCTTGATGCTCTAACTGGTAGTGTGATGGTGAAGACGCTGCCTACAGGTTTGTTGTCGGTGATGTTGATGGTTCCATGATGGAGCTTTACGTAGTCGCTCGCAATGTGAAGTCCTATGCCACTACCCGTCTGGAAGCTGTCGTTGGATGCAGACTGATAGAATCGCTTGAATACGTTGGGTTTGTCGCTGTCGGGAATGCCCTTGCCTGTATCCGCAACCTCAATGGTCGCACTGTCCTGCCCACCGTTGAAAGACAATGATATGCTTCCTCCCGCAGGAGTGAATTTCAGGGCGTTCGAGAAGAGGTTATATACCACCTTGTTCATTTTCTCGCGGTCGTAATCCATCACAAAACTGTCAACATTGTGGTTAAAGGCGAGGTGGATGCCACGTTCTTCGGCATAGTCACTGAAGGACACCAGTATGCTGTTGAGATGGTCAACCATGTCGCCACTCTGCAAGTTCAGTGTTTCGCCACCAGCATCCAAGCGGCGGAAGTCGAGCAGAGCGCTCACCTCGCTCAGCAGCAGTTGTGCGTTCTTTCCGATACTCTTCAGCACAGTCAGCAGATTATCGGGCGTACTCCCCTTCTCCATCCTTTTTATCATCTGCTCCAGAGGCGAAATGATGAGAGTAAGCGGTGTGCGCAAGTCGTGGCTGATGTTGGTAAAGAACTGCAGCTTCATCTCGGTAATCTGCTCCCTCTTCTGTCGTTCCATCAGCTGCCTCTGACGTTCTGTGCGTTCCCTCTGCCGTTTCCGCATCATCTGCCATAGGAGGAATGCTGCCATGATGAGAATCAGCAAATAAACCATGTACATAGGCAGTGTGCGATAGAACGGCGGTGCCACACTGATGCGCAATTCGCGAGGCGAGCTCATCGTGCCATCTTCACGGCAAACACACAGTTGAAGGGTGTAGTCGCCAGGCGACAAAGCGTAGAACGACACTTCGTTTTTATCCGTCACGACCCAGTCGCTCATCTGCCCTTTCAGTCGGTAGGCATAGCGAATGCGTTGCACGTTCTCCAGACTTCCCGAGAAGAACCTTACGCTCAGGTAGGCATCGTCATGATGGAGCCTGACGGTACTTGTCAGCTCGTTGAGCAGACTGTCACCTATGGAAATCCCGCTGATCATCACGTTGTGCTCCTCCCGCTTCGTTGCCATCAACCCTCGTGGATTGATGCTCATGTATCCTTCTGTTCCTCCCATGAGTATCTCGCCTTGAGGGGAACAGACCATGGCATCGCCATTGAAATAGAACTGGGGCATACCCACGTGGGGCAGGAAGTTGCGCCTGATGAGTTCCATGCCGTCGGACTTGCGTTTTGGAAGAATGGACACCACATTCCCGTTGGTGGTACAGAGCCAATAGCATCCATCGTGGTCGAGAGCCATGCCCTTGATGACATCGTCAGTATGACGAATGTAGTAAAGCGTATCCCGCTTCGTATCGAAAATCGTGATGCCATCGGGATGCGCCAATAGCATCACTCCCTTCTGTCTGTCAGCATTCAGGTCTATGATCATCTGGTTCATCCATTGCCGAGTGCCACCGCGGTTACCAAAAGCCACACGATAGTCGCCGCTCTTCAGATTGAAAACCCACAAGCCATAGACGGAGCCCACATACATCGTGTTGGCACCATCGAAGCGGATGGCGTTCCCACGAATATCATCACCCTCGCGCGTGGTGACGACACGAAAGCTTTCATCCTTCGGATTGAAAACAACCGTCTTGCCGATGGGCGACGATGTCCAGACCTTGCCCTCGGTGTCCTTGGCAAGTGTCCACACCGTTTCCGAGGGGAAAGTGCCGTTGTCAGAGGCATACCGCTTCCACCGTCGCGCGTCAGTCATGTGGTAGAGTCCCTGATTGTAGGTTCCAATCCACATACCGCCCTCGCCGTCGCTGAGCAGATCCATCACTGTGATATTCGGCAAATCCGTCTTCACGATACTGCCGTCAGGCCTCTCCATGTAGATGCCGTCGCCGTCAGTGCCCATCCACAGTTGTCCGTGCGCATCGTATGCCATGGCGAGAACATCACCACACTGCAGCGCATGCGCATTCATAATATGATATGCATCGCTCGTGTAGGACAGTCCGCTCTTCAAATGTCCCACCCACACGGTCCCGTCGCGGTCGGTGGTCAGGCAGGTGGCATTGTCCGACGCCAGCGAGAGCAGCTTCTCCCGATGGTGTCGCATGGAAGTGATGACACCCGTTCTCTTGTTATAGACAAACACGCCCCGATGGTCGGTGGCTATCCAGATGTTGCCACGCCCGTCGTCCATCATGTCCCTGATGGCATTATTCTCCGAATCTCCCGTGCTCTGCGGCAAGTTCACCATCTCCCTCACGCATCGTCCTCCTACGATGTATCGGCACACATGCTCTTCGCGCGTACTATACACCCATAGCGTGCCGTCGGCATCAGCCAGAAGACTATGCTCACCCATTGAGTGCTGCATGGATTCGGGCAGTTCCTCTCGTTGTAGTTCTCCCGTGCTGCTGTTGAAATGCCACACGGCATGCTCCGCACTGAGGTAGAGACCGTCGGCCACCTCCGCCACCACGTCGGCAGTCTTTCCTGGCATGGGAAGCCGCATCTCCCAAGTCTTCAAGTCCCCCGTGTGGCAGTCATAGCGGTTCATAGCCGCTTCGGTCAACACCCACAGCGTCCCTTTCCTGCCCACCTTCACCTTGTAGTTGCCTTTGCACCCTATGCCCAAACCGTTCAGCAGTTCGGTGGCAGTGGCACTGAAACGCGCCGTATGGGTGTCGTAGAGAAAGTAGCTGCCGCTTTCGCATTCCATCCAGATGCGTCCGTCGGCATCCTCCTCCATCGAGGTGACAGGGTTGTTGAACAGCTCGTGCAGCTGCTCGTCATCCGTTTCAGGAAAACGTATTCTCACCTCATGCCCATCGTAGCGGTTCACTCCCTGCGCGGTGCCCACCCAGAGATAGCCGTGGCTGTCCGTCAGCAGACTCGTCACGGAGTTGCTGCGCAGACCGTCGCGAATGCCCAGGGTTCGGAATGCAGAACGGCTAAGGAATGGGGGTTGTCCCTCCTCTTGTGAGTGGGGAGCTGCACCCACAGATAATGGAACGATGCAAAGCATCAAAAGGATGAAAACATTTCTCACTCTACTTGCATTTAAGCGTCAAGGCATGGGAACCAGTCGGGCTGGAGGATTCCACGTCTTGGCGCTTCAAAGATAGTGATTTTTTTCGTGGAAGGACTTCTTATTTCACATATTTTTTCCCATTTCTGATATAGATGCCACGAACTGCTGGCGTTTTCACCTGCATGCCCATCAAATTGTAAATGGCGTCGGCAGTATCTGAATGAGTCGTGGTCTCGTGGATGCCCGTGGCATCGATGCTGACGCAATAGAGACGGAAATTGTCGAGCTTGTAGCGACCCGTGCAGTCCCACCAGTTATCCTCGTAGCTTCGGTTCATTGCCAACTTGTTGTTGTCGGTACGGACTCCCAATTCCAACACTTCGCCACTGCCAATCGTCACCTCTACGGTGAGCGTGGATAGATTGCCCATATCTCCCGAGGCACCTGTCTCGTTGGTATTCACCTCCTCATATCCTGCGAAGGTTCTCGACTTCTCCTCTGGGTGCAAGCGGTCGAGTTCGGAGGCGATGTAGTATTCCTCCTTGCCATAGTACTGGGCATTGTCGTTCACCAGCAGTCGCTGACCTGTGAGTCGTGAGCAGCCTCCGTCGTAGGTAACATTCATGTCAACGCTCACCTTGTATGTTCCTGCAGGGAGTCCACTGACTCGCTGGTAGAGGTAGGCATCGGGAACAGGAGCTGAAAGCAGACAATAGGAATGGCTGCCGTCGGTGGCATGGTCGTTGTCCTCGATGGCAGTCCAGCTGTTGATGCCTGCATCTGCCAGTTCCTGAGCACTGTGGCATTCCTTGCCCTCCACTCGCATCGTCCATCCGTATGGCACAGTGTGGGCGGCGTTGCCTACCGACACGTCGTTGCCGTAGGTGTTCTCGAAACTTGGGTTCACCAAGAGGCTGGTGATGTCGTCGCCTGCCTTGATGCCGCTGCCAATCTTAGCTTCAGCCATCAGCGCTTCGAACTGTTCAATGACTCTCCCTATGGCATCCGTCTGGAGAGATGGATAGTCCGACTGGTAGTCAGCCCATGTGGTGTCGTAGAGCGTCTTCAGTTGCTGTCCTGCATCAGTTGCTGCGGCATCGGGGTTAGCAAGCGTTTCTTGAGCAAGCGCAAGGACATGGGCGAGACGTGCATACTGCTTGATGCTCACGGCTGCCTGTTCCATCAGTGCCAAGATGGTGTTGGTGGCATCGGACACATCGTCGAACTTGGCATGACGGTCGGCAAGCAATGCTTCGCCTACGGTCGTCGCCTCCTCCATGGCTTTGCGAATGCCTCCTTCCATCTTCTGCTGCAATTGCTCGTCGGCTTGCGAAATGGCATTTCTCAGGTTGTTGATTGCCTCTTCCATGTCAACTCCCACATAATAGAGGCGAAGGTTCTTGAAACAATTCCAGAAGCCGTTGGAGGAGCAGTCGAACTCCACTCTTAGTGTGTGGTCGGTCACGGTGGCTTCCACCACATTATTGTATAGACCCAACTCGAAGAACTTCATAGCCACATTGGCATCGTTGGGAACGTAGTAGCTGCTTGCCTGATACCCTTCCTGAATGTCGGTCTTTCCGCAGGCGAACACATTGTGGATGGTGACTTCGCCATCGTTCAGTCGGAGCTTCGAGCTCACCTTATAGGTAGGGCTGCCATCGCCTTCGTTCCAGTCGCTCTCTGCCTGTGACCAGTCCCACGAGCACCACTGGAATCCCTGCACTTCGAGTCGGTAGTTGCCATTAGGCACATTCTCCACCACCTGTTCTGCCTTCCAGTCGCACCACCAGCGTTCGAGAATCTGCTTGGCGGTGTCGATGCTGAAGTCGTTGAGTGTGGCTTTCCAACCTCCCACTCCATCGAAATGGCCGTTGACGAGCAGGTCGGTGACATCGGCTCCAGCGGAAATGACGGAATTCTTAGCCTTTTCGTTCAGTTCTGCAAGTGTTGCCATGATTTCCTCTATTTGGCTATTATCGAAGGCATGGCTGTCAATCTTGTCCTCAAGTTCGTTGTCGTCGATATAGTCGGCGAGGTTGAACATCTCCTCCGACTCACCTCGCAGCAGTGTTTTCATGGCTTCCTTCAATAAAGCAGCGAGAGCGATGTAGCCTTCCTTGTTTTTAACAGCAGTTTCATAGTCTGTCAAAAAGGCGGTGAAATGTGCCTCCAATGCTTCCGTGCTGCCATTGGTCAGCAGTTCATTAGCTCGGCTGATGTCTGCCATGAGTTGCTCGATATAAGTGCTGTTGATGGATGCCTCATCGATGAGACTCTGGCTATTGGCAATGAGGTCGGCTATACGCTCAGTAACAGGCTTGTCACCAAGATAGTCCAACTTGAAGTCGAAGATGACACACTGACCCACATTTGTCCCCTCGAACATGATGCCCACTTCTGCCTCACCGCTACGGGTCTCGAACATGACCTCGGCCAGTCCGCGCCACCAACCCGTATCGGGCAGCGGCTCGCGAAAGAGCTTGTCGCCCACCTTGGCATAGATGTAGGCTCCCTTGACAGGGTCTCCTTCTTCGCCAGTATGGCGAATCCAGATGCCGTAATTGCTGAACTTGTACTTACCTTCAGGCAGGTTGACCAGCTGCTGGTAAATGCTGTTGTCTCCAAAGGCTCCACCCGACCATGAGCCAAGCACCTTGTTGTCGTCGTAGAATCCTTGTGGATCGGACTCACCCATACCGCAAAAACTGGCAGGCACCATCGTCCAACCTGGAACGTCGTGTCCGTCGCTCACCCAGTTCTCCGTGAGGTCTGGGTTGCGAAGGTATTTCCATGTCACATCAACAGGCTTCTCCTCCGAAGCGTTCTTCATGCGAATATCGAAGAGCACCTCCTCGACACTGGCGATGGCAGCATCATATTCCGACTTGCCCGCCGTGGAACTGTTATAGACAGACAGTAGCTCCGTGACATCGAATCCACCCTCCTGCAGTTCTGTCATGACACGGTGCAACGCCATCTTACTGAGAAAAGCATCGTAGTCGGCCTCGGCAACAATGTTCCAGTCGATGGATCCTTCGTCAGCCTTTAACAATGGTTTCAGTGTCCAACTCTCGAACGAAAGTCCCATCCACATGTCGGGATATAGCTCCCAGCTGAAGTCGGCATCGGCTTTCGATGGACGGATGCGATAGGTGCCTGCGGACTGCCGTTCTACATACCACACTGTGTTCATGTCACCAGCTATGCCATCGCAGCCAATGTAATCAAGATCGGCATACAGGTAGCCATTAGCTGATTGCAGCGTCCATTCGTCGGCGGAAGCTGTGAAGAGGATGGGCGAACCGCCTGCATTCATCGTGGCATGGATGTCTGTGATTCCGAAGAACTGCTCGGCGTAAGCACTGTAGAGATAGTAACTATTTCCGCTAATGGGTGTAGATTCTGGGGGAACGGGCTTCTCCCAGTTTGCAGCACTGCTGTTCATCATAGCTGATAGGAGCACAGCTGCCAGGCAAAAGAATTTTGTTTTTTTCATATCATTACATTTTAATAGTTGATAATTGCGGACAAAAATAATGAATTTCTCTAACAATCAAGCGGCATCATGTTTCAGATAGGAGAAAAAATGTTTCATCATCGAAAAAAACTGCTGGATTGAACATATTTTCCTGCTTATGAAACATCGTTTCCCTTCTTCTCTCCGAAAAAGTTGTATCTTTGCAAAAAACAATGTGCAATATGAAAAGAACGGTATTTCTAATCACATTTCTAACGGCATTGTGTCCACTAACAGCCCCTGCCCAGCCTACTGCAATGGAAATAGCAGCTGACATGTATCCGGGTTGGAACCTCGGCAACACGATGGAGCCGGGCCCCTGCAACTGGCTCAGCAATCCACTCGATTATGAAACTGCATGGCAAGGCTCGAAGACCACGCAAGAAATCATTGACTTCGTGAAGGTGCAGGGCTTTCGTTCTGTGCGCATACCTTGCTCGTGGTACGTACATTGCGACGCGAACTATAACATCGACACCAAGTGGATGGACCGTGTGCAAGAGGTGGTTGACTATTGCATCAAAGACAGTCTCTACGTGATACTCAACGACCACTATGACAATGGCTGGATAGAGCGCTCGTTTGCCGACCGCACAGAGTCATCGGTCAGCAGGAACTGCTTTATCTTGGGAATGCTATGGAAGCAGATAGCGAACCGCTTTCGCCAGTATGACCACCACCTGCTCTTTGCTGGCATGAACGAACCCGACGCCGCTGGCGACAGCAGTAAGGACAAGGCTGGCGACATTGCAACTCTGATACGCTACGAGCAAACCTTCGTCAATGCCGTTCGACAAACAGGCGGCAACAATGCCAAGCGTGTGCTGGTGGTTCAGTCACCAAGTACCAGCATCGACCTGGCATCGACTTATGACGTGATGCCTCAGGATGCAGTGTCCGATGCCATGATGCTCGAAGTACACTTCTACGCCCCCTTCAACTTCACGATGATGACCAAGGACGAGACATGGGGCAACCAAGCCTACTATTGGGGAGCTGGCAACCATGTCAGCGGCTCGAAGCACAATGTCACATGGGGAGAGGAGTCATACATGCAGAGCCAGATGCGGCAGATGCGTAACAAGTACACATCGAAGGGCATTCCTGTCATCATGGGTGAGTTTGGCACACTGTGGCGAACCATGCCCCAAGGCGAGAGTCAAGAGAAGCACGACGACAGCATCTATTCATGGTACTATACGCTTTGCCGCTATGCCGTCTATAATGGTGTCGTGCCATTCGTGTGGGATACCAATGCCTGCCAGCGGCCATCGATGGACGTGCTGAACCGCAAAACCCTTACAGTCTTCAATCAGCTGGCTCTCAATGGTATCATCGAGGGATGTGCCTCTGTCAAGTGGCCTTACGCCACTGCCGTGGAGTCCCTTCACCCATCCATTCAGCAACTTACTAACCCCTCTGTCTATGACGTCCAAGGACGACTGTACGACAGCATTCCCGACAAAGGGCTTTTCATCGTAAACGGAAAGAAACACATAAGATAAATGAAAACAAGAAAGTATTCACTGTCGGCGGCTATCATCACCGCCTTGATTGTTTCTACACAGATATATGCACAGACTCCTGCGCCTTGTGGACCAGTACCCAACGAGAATCAGCTTCGTTGGCAGGACATGGAGATGTACGCATTCATCCACTACTCCATGAACACCTATACCGACGAGGAATGGGGCTTTGGCAACGAGGACCTGAAGCTGTTCAACCCGTCGGACCTCGATTGCCGACAGTGGGCACGCGTCTGCAAGCAGGCAGGCATGAAGGGCATCATCTTCACTGCCAAGCACCACTGTGGCTTCTGCATGTGGCCGAGTGCCTATACTGAGTACTCCGTGAAGAACACTCCTTGGAAGAACGGCAAGGGCGACGTGGTGCGAGAACTGGCAGATGCCTGCCGGGAAGAGGGACTGGAGTTTGCGGTCTATCTATCGCCATGGGACAGAAACCATGCAGAGTACGGCCGTCCGGAATACGTCACCTACTTCCGCAACCAACTGCGTGAACTGCTGACCAACTACGGAGAGGTATTCGAAGTGTGGTTTGATGGTGCCAATGGTGGCGACGGATGGTATGGCGGAGCCAACGAAACGAGGAAGATTGACCGCACTACCTACTACCAATGGCCTGAAACGTACAGGATGATTCGCCAACTACAGCCTAAGTGTCTCATCTGGAACGACGGCAGCGACCGAGGCGACCTGCGCTGGGTAGGCACCGAGGCTGGCAACGTAGGTGAGACCAACTGGAGTTTGCTGAACAAGGACGGCGAGGTGACATGGCACATGCTGCACTACGGACTGGAGAATGGTGACTCGTGGGTGCCAGGCGAGACGAACACAAGCATACGACCAGGATGGTTCTACCATGACACGGAAAACGAACACGTCAAGAGTCTATCAAAACTGATGGAAACCTATTACAAGTCAGTGGGCAGAAACTCCACTCTGCTGCTTAACTTCCCCATTGCACCGAATGGTCGCATCCATCCCAACGACAGCCTGCGTGGCATCGCCTTCAAGAAGATGATTGACGAAGTGTTTAAGAAAGACCTCACCAAGAAGGCAAAAATCAGTAAGAACGGCAATGTAACCATCATCGACTTCAAGCGCCCAACAGCCATGAACCGTTTCCTTGCAGAGGAGAATATCCGCTATGGTCAGCGGGTTAGGAAGTTCTCGCTGGAAGCATTGGTCAACGGACAGTGGCAACCGCTCAAGGATGCATGGGCAGAGAACGGAGATGGACTCACCACCATCGGTCATTGCCGCATCATCTGCTTCCCAACGGTCAAGGCAACCAAGATTCGCTTCACAATCGCGGATGCCAAGTGCGAGCCTATAATCAAGAAGCTTGGCGTTTATCTGGCTCCCGAGCTTTCTGCCGATATTCCCAATAGCGGAGAGAAGAAATCGTCAAATCTACACATCTTCTTCAGCAGTCCCCGTCAGATGATGATTGACTGGGACAAGGAACAAACCATCACATCGTTCCGCTATCTGCCACCGCAGGAATCAAGGGACGGTACGATTACCCATTACACTCTTTGGGGCTCTACAGACTGGAGCAGCTGGACAAAACTGGCTTCAGGCGAGTTCTCGAATATAGTGAACAACCCTATCTGGCAAACCATCAAGCTTAAGCCCACAAAAATACGCATGCTCAAGTTCGATGCCGACCGCCTTGCCTCTGGTGAGCGCATGGGCTACAGAGATATTGAAGTTGTAACGGAATAACAAAGTATATGAAAAGAATCCTAATCATCGTATTGATAACATGCTCGGCCTCGATGGGATGGGCACAGACAGATCGTTTTTGCATTGCCAAGGATGGAAAGGCAGCAACAATTGTTGTAGATGAAAATGATTGGAAAGGTGTGATTCGCGCAGCCAATGATCTCGGCGATGATGTTCGGAAGGTGACAGGAATGGCTTCAAAGGTTGACATCCGTTCATCTGATGGGTTTCAGCCGTCTTCCATCCTCGTAGGCACCATCGGCAAGAGCCGTCCTATCAATCGGCTCATCAAGCAGAAGAAACTCGACGTAAAAAGAATCAAGGGTAAGTGGGAGGCATACCATATTGAAGTCATCGACGGAAATCTTGTAGTCGCAGGCAGCGACAAGCGAGGCACCATCTACGGCATCTACGAAATATCAAACCGCATCGGCGTCTCTCCTTGGTACTGGATGGCAGATGCGCCAGTCGAGCACAAGGACGAACTGTGGTGGAAAGCCTCCATCACAGAGCAATGGCCTGCGGTGAAATATCGCGGGATTTTCATCAACGACGAGTGGCCCTCGTTCGGCACGTGGTGCAAGAACCAATTCGGTGGCGTCAACTCTAAGGCCTACGAGCGCATTTTCGAGCTATTGCTGCGTCTGAAAGCAAACTATTTCTGGCCAGCTATGTGGGCAACAGCATTTAACGAGGATGACCCAGAGAATCCTCGATTGGCAGACGAGATGGGTATCGTGATGGGTACCAGCCACCATGAACCGATGATGCGCTCGCATCAGGAATACCTCCATCGCAAAGAGCAAGTAGGCCCGTGGGACTATGCCACAAACAAGGAGCGCATTGGCCAGTTCTTTCGTGAGGGCATGGAGCGCAACAGGAACTACGACAACCTTGTAACCATCGGCATGCGTGGCGATGGCGATGTAGCGATGGGCAAGGGCGACGACCAAGAGAACATGAAGACGCTGAGGAACGTCATCGAAGGTCAGCGCAAGATCATCAAGGACATCTATGGACATCCTGATGCAGTGCCGCAGCTATGGGCTATCTTCACAGAGGTGCAGCGCTACTACGACGCTGGATTCACCGTACCCGACGACGTGACCCTACTCTTCTGCGACAACAATTGGGGATACATCCGCCGCAAGGGGACCGAGGCAGAACGCAAGCGCAAGGGCGGACTCGGACTCTATTACCATATCGACATGAATGGCGGCCCGTGGAACGACCGCTGGGTGAACACCACCACTGTGCCAAAGTTGCGCGAGCAGTTGAACCTCGCCTACAAGAGTGTCATCGACCGCATCTGGATTATCAATGTAGGTGACTTGAAGCCGAAGGAGATACCCATCTCGTTCATCATGGACTACGCATGGAACCCCGCAGCCATTAAGCCAGGCGACGAGCAGACATGGCTCGAAAGCTTCACCCGCAGCATATTCGGCGACCCATACGCAAAGGAATGTGCCGACATCATCGCTTCCTACTCAAAGCTAAACCTCATGCGCAAGCCCGAGGTGCAAGTGCCTGGACTTTTTAACTACGAAGAGATGCTCCACCTCAACCACCAGTGGCAGTCGATAGTCGTCCGTTGTGAAAGTATCAGAGAACAGATACCAGCAGAGGCACAAGATGCTTTCTACCAGTTGGTTTACTATCCCGCCGTAGCGAGTGCAGGCGTCGCCATGATATACAATGCCGCAACAATGGGCGACCGAGAAACAGTCCTTCATCTCATGGAGAAAGACCAGCGCCTCACGGATTACTACAACAAGGAAATGGCCGGTGGAAAATGGAATGGAATGATGCTCGACAACCACATCGGATACACCCAGTGGAGCATCCCTAATAAAAACCGCAATCCGATGGACCTAAGATTCAGAGTGAATCACGACTTGAGCGCCTCTAAGAATACAAAGGAATACTCCATTCTAGCTAACGGCTATACGCGCATCAGCGAGGGGTGGATGTTTTTGCCTGACCTTGGGCGTGGCAACGGATGTATAGGTGCAACAGACGTGATGAAGGAATATCCCAATGGTGACGGACCTACACTTGAATACGAAGTAGATTTGGCAGAAGACGGAATGGTCGCCATCGGAATCCTACCCACACAGGACATCATGCCCGCTCGTGGACTGCGCTTGGGTGTACAACTTGATGATCAACCCGTGCAGACACTCGATGCCCGTCGAGGTCTTGTTGACACCTTTCAGGAATATACCCCACAGAACCTTGCACAGTCGAAGGTGTTGAAGCCCCTACCTCCACAAAGTCGTCTCTCATTGAGCGGATTTGTCAATGGTCATCAACTCATCCGTCGCAATGAGGTTTTTGATAATATTCGTTGGTTAGACGTCACCTTCAAGACAACTCCTGGTAAGCATGTGCTGAAGCTCATCATGATAGACCCCGAAATTGTTATCGAAAAGATTGTTGTCAATCCCGACGACAACCACTATAGCTATTTCGGAGCACCAAGCAGAAAACACGAATAACAGAATGATAGATGAGAACACTTGCATTAGTTGTTAAAACTGCTATTTTTTATTATTGGGTATTTCGTGTGCTCCCGACTTAGCTTAAGCAGCATAAACAATCAGATTGTTTTTCAAAAATCCAAAAGAAAACTCGTCAATTTGCAGATATTATACATATTGGCGAGTTTTCTAGTAAAAATATCGAGGTCAACTCATAATGTTGACTATTGATGTGTAAATGATAATTCGAGAAGAAACCAAATCATAAGGCTGAGTGTACCAATTCTATCAAGTACAACAATAATGGATTTTCGCTGTAGGGGTGGTCAGACTCATGCAACCGCTGAACACCGATTCTGCACTCTCCACCTCGCTCACGTCAAGTCCGTTGCAGGCCTGACATTTACTGTCAGTAAAAAGAAAATGGACGCATAGGGTGGTCCTTATGTGAAGAGGTCGTCAATAGTTACAACCTTCTGTATTTTTCCACTATGCTTTCCGTGAACAAGTCCGAAGGTGGTTACGAGAGTAATATGAACAGTTTGTTTGGAAGAAAGCGTATCCTTTAGCATCCCTGCGCGATGGAGCATCTTTGATTCTTCTTCCTTGTCAACAGTATAGAATGAACTGTAGAACTTCATCTCGCACATGTTTACTATATTGTCATCGCGTAGAATCAGAAAATCTATCTGTGCACCCTTCTTCTGCTCTACACCTGGCACGTTCCACGCAGAGATAGAAGTCCTGACCCCACCAATCTCCAATGCTCGCTTTATCTGGGATATATGCTGCCAACAAACCTGTTCAAAGGCAACACCTCGCCATGCTTTCATCACATCTGAGGTGAAATTGTCATTGATGAATGTGGAATTCTCCTGATTCTTCTCAACATACTTCAGCCAGAACAGGCAGAAGTTGTCGATGAGCTTGTAGTACTCGCCGGTTCCCTTTCCATAAGGGCTATAACGCAAAATGAAGTCGCTCTCTGCAAGTACAGACAGCGTTTCGCTGAGTCCACCTCCAAGTGGAAGCCCTGTGGCAGATGCTATCTCCTCGCGTGTAAAACCATAGTTACGGGTAGCCAGGAGACGAATGACTTTTTTGCAGTCGTCTGAATTTGTAAAGATAGCTCGGAAGAGGCGGTTGAACTCGTCTTTCAGTCTTGGCTTGCTGCCGAAGAGAATCATGTCTGTGTTTCTCTCAAAGCTGTAACCCTTTCGGAAATAACTGAGATAATAGGGTATTCCTCCAAAGACCATATGAGACTGGACAATATCGTAACGAGACATTTCTATGTTCTCGTGTTCAAAATAGTCCTCACACTCCTTGAGTGTGAAAGGATATACTTTGATTTCGTCTGTAAGTCGTCCATAAAGTCCTCCTTTGCTTCTCGACAGGTTGCTTAGCATCCATGATGTTGCGCTACCACAAACTACAAGCATCACATTTTCCCGGCCATTGCACCATCCATTCCAGAAACTCTCAAAGGCGGATAGGAATCGGCTTCGAGGTGTGTCCATCCAAGGAAGTTCATCTATGAAAATGACCATACGCTGGCCATTGTCCAGTTTCATGAGCAATTGTTCCAGTTGAAAAAAAGCCTCCATCCATGACTTTGGCTGCTTGAAGCCTTCAAGACCATGATTCAGCATGGAGTAGTAGAAACTCTCCAGCTGTGTCTTCATGCGGTTCTTCTCGTCTTCCTGATCAACAGGCGATACTCCTGTATGCTGAAAGGTGAACTTGTCTTTCAGTGCCTGTTTGATAAGATATGTCTTACCTACCCGTCGCCTTCCATAGACTGCAACGAATTCTGGACGCTCACTATAGTAGAGTCGTTCCAACTCTTCTATCTCATGTTTTCTTCCGATAATTGTACTCATGATGATTATAATTTGCCGCAAAGATAGCAAAAATACAACAAACGGCAAAATAAAATATATTATATCCTGCCAATTTATTGGTGACTTAACATAATTGGCAGGTTTACAATACGATTGTATCAACTTGCGTGCGAGTAATTTGTCATGTTTTGTCAGAAGTTCAGTCAAAAGAGAAAGATTTTTGGGAAACAATGAACTGTTACACTCGATGAAGTTTAGGTTTACGTTTATCCATGTATATATACATGCACTTATAAACTTAAAGATTAAACCGTCAATGTTCTTATTCGGGTTTACTACTACTTAATTATATATAAGAACATTTAAACTTAAACCTAAACTTTCGACATTGAAACCCATCCGTTTTTCTTTTTTTTGAAGCAAGAATTTAGAGATTTGAGGTCAATTTCACCTATTTTTTGTATTTAAACAAACACATTCTGCAAGAAAAATGAGAAAAATGAACGCAAAGTCGAGTGAAATCATTAATATTGCAAGCAGAATATGCAGAACGTGCTTCAAACAACGTAATGTAATCAGGTGTTTAACAATCAAAATTGATATAACGAAATTAGTAAATGAAGTGACAAGAATAATTGGTATATTTGGTATTTTTTGAGGAAATCGGATGCAGAATGCGCAGTTCATGCTCATAATGTTTCCCAATTGTTTCCCAGATTTACTTAATGTACTGATAATCAGCACCTATTAGCCGCCGCGCAGGGCGCCCTGGAAGATTAAAATAGAAAAAAATCATACTTTAATCAAATTGGGTAAGTCTATAATTATAAATGACTTACCCAATTTTGTAATGTTTCGCTATTTTCAGGTTTTTGGCCAAAACGTGCAGAATGTGTCGTTTTGTTTTACAAATTCTTCATGTGTTTTTACGCAAAACGTGATTGTATATTCCATGTGCCAATCGATTTTCCGTGTTCGAATTGTCTATTCCGTGTGCCAATAGGATAAGTCTAATGCCTTTTAGCGCAGTAGAGGCCTCTCATAATTTTGACAGGAAAGGGGCTTATTCTTTGTTTATCTTATCACCTTCCTTATTCTACCGTCTACGCGTATAATGTTAATGCCTCGCTGGGGGGAGGAGTGACGTATGCCGTCGGGAGTAATGTAGAAAGGTGCGGAGCGTGAGGACGACGGCTGAGAAATGGTTTCGATGCGATTGACAGGACTCGCTGGTATGAGTTCGAAGGGAAAGCCATAGAGTAGCGTCATCTGGTCGAAAACGAGGAAGCCATCGGAGGTGACGAACCAATAGGTAGGAGTGGTATTGGAGAAGAGACAGCAGTTTGAGTCTTTGGCATATTGGATGACATGAATACGTGACTTGACTCTGTTCACACCTCCGTCATTTTTGAGATAGAGGGAATCGGCATACGACATGAGGGAGTATCTCTTAACATAAGAGGCATATTCGAAGTTCCACATCTGCGTAAGCGGTGCATCGGTGCTTAGTGGCGCAAGGACGGTGGCTCCGTCCATGTTGGTGAGATAGGTATCGGTAGGTATATGGTGGATGAGGTAGTCACCATCCTCCACGATGCGTTCTTCATCTGCTTCGAGGTCGTTGACATAAATGACGAAGGTGCGCCAAGTCTTTTGTCCACCTTGATTCTGAAAACAGCCACGGATGGTTTGCGACTGCTTCATGTTGGAGAGTGTAATGGATTGGGTGGTCTTGCCATTTTCCCAAATGTAATTACCCCACCCTTCGTTGCAGTCGAGCTTAAGTGAGACGGAAGATCCACTCTTCACCACAATGATGCTGTCGGCGGTGGTTGTTCCATTGTATGTGATGGAAACATCAACCTTGCTATGATGGCAGTCGCCAAGGATAGCTATAGGGAAACAGAGTTCGCTCAATGCACCGTGTTCGTTAGTGTAGGTAACGCGATAGATAAAGGAGCTGTCGGCTGTGATGGTGATGCTGCGTGAGGTCTCGCCCGTGTTCCAAAGCCATTCGCTCGTGTCGGTAGCTGATTCGGGGAGCTGGGGAGTGAGTGTGACAACGGTGCCAGGATCCAGTGCTCTGTTATTAACGGGGGTGGTCTGGAACGTATTGGTCAGTCCACCAAGGTCGTTCTGAGAGAGTGTTTTGGAGGAATATCGAATCTGCGGCGTAAGTTCGGTGGGTGGATTCGGATTGTAGATGTTGCCATCAGCGAAGGTACGGGTGTTCATGAGTACGGAATACCCCAAGTGGTCGTAGCCTCCGGATGTGGAACCCTGTCCACCGGCATCAATACCCATTTCGGCGTATGCCTGTTCGGAGAATGGCATTTTCACTCCCTTCACTCCACAATAGTGTCCGATGACCGTACCCCAATAAGGTCGCATCTGAGCTCCGAGAGCCGGTCCTGTCATCAGCCATGAGCGACTGTCGGAATAGTAGTAGCCGCTAGAGCCATAGTGGTAGTTGGTCCAAGGGAGTCCCTCTACGCTTTGCGTCTGTGCTGCAACGTATTCTATGCCTGCTGCAAGACGATGGTCCATGTAGGAGAAGAGGTCTTCACCTTGATTCCATCCCTGATGCGCTATGTCGATGGCAAGTCCAAGCGCCATGGAGGCATGACCCGTGTCGCGTCCGCTTTCGTTCATCTGCCCCACCTTGCCATAAGCACCCGTTTCCTTTTCCCAAGGGGTGGTTGTGACGATGAGGTTTCCCCAGAACTCGGTGAGTCCGTCGTTGAGAATCGGGTCTGCTGTGCGAGGGTCCTTGAAGGTGCCACACTGGTCATACTTGATGAACGACATGCCCTGATTGTAGATGAACACATCGTCGCAAAGCACACCAATACTGATGACGGCAAGGGCATTGCAGAGTCCCCAGTTGCTCCAGTAGTGACCTGGTGCCTGCCACCATTTACCTGCATTTTCCCATGTGCCATTCCTGCCACGAAGGAAACTGATGCAACCTGGATACCACAACTCAAGCATCCACTTCTGGAACTTGACGAAGTCCTCGCGTTTCCATCCTTCATAGTCGCGCATGAGTTCGGCAGCCTGAGCAAACTCATAACCGTAGAGCCCGAAGGCAAGGCGTGCGTCGCTATTACCCGTCACCTCGGTGGTGGTGTTGCACCAATTCATGAGCACATCCACAGCGTGCCTTGCACATGCCTTGTTGCCTTCAATCTTCCAACGGAGGGCATTCTGATAGGCAATGGCTGCACCACGGGCTGCATTGATGTAGTTTTCGCCCGAACCACCTCCACGGACAATGGATGCAACAGGATAGGTGGCTGCCCCCGACTGTGCATAGGCTGCCGTCTTGAGCACTTGATAAGCAGCTGTGACGGTTGGGTCGCCATCAGCCAACTGCTGCTTGATGCGGTCGAAGTCTGCCTGCGTGTGCAAGCCACCCGGATGCTTGAATCCTCGATTCTGTGCAAAGAGTGATGAGCAGGAGGAAACGAGGAGAAGGAGGAAAACAAAAAATCTTTTCATATCAGTAGTTGATTAATCTTTGTAATGCTTCTAAGTAATAGTAATCGGCATAGTTGATGCTGGCATCTATCTCGCTACCAGCAGGCAGATTGCCCACCGAGTGCATGAGGAAAGAAGGCGACTGATTGCGGCTCTGATAGTCGGCAGACGAGAGAGAAGTGAGTATTGCCTTTGCCTCGCTGAGATAAGATGCGGACTTGTCGGCTGGAACATATTTAGAGAGCTCGACGAGCGCCGATGCCATGATGGCTGCCGCACTGGCATCCTTGAACTGCTTGTCGGCTGGTGCATCCATATCCCAAAGGGGAATGCGGTCGGCAGGCAGTCGGTTGAGCATGACATCTGTCACCCTGACGGAAAAGTCGAGATACCGCTGCTGATGGGTGAAACGGTACATCATCGTGTATCCGTAGATAGCCCATGCTTGTCCCCTACTCCAGAGTGAACTGTCGCTAAAGCCTTGGTGGGTGCAGTTGCGCAGGTGCTTGCCATTCTTAGCGTTATATACAGCTACATGGTTGACCGTGGCATCCCGACGGAATTGATATTTCATCGTGGTGTCGGCATGGCGACAAGCTATTTCTATATTCTCCTTCTTGCCCGAAAAGAGCAGGAGCTCGAGGTTGATCATGTTGTCGATGATGGTGTTATGTCCGCCAAACATGCCGACATTGCGAGGCCACGAAAGGAGTGTTCCCACGTGAGGGTTGAAGAGGGTGGCAAGGCTATCGGCTGCAGCCAGAAGCACCGCCTTGTAGTGTTCATCGTGGGTGGCTTCGTAGCCCTTGAGGAAACTGCCTATCATCTGAAATCCCAAATCGTGGTCGTAGATGGGGCGGTAAGCAAGGTATTCAAGTTCATGGGTATATCCACGAGCCTCTGCCGTGTTGCCGGTCATCCATAGAATGCCTGGCCAGAAACCACTGCACCACTCTTCGGGCGACTTGGCATCACGCAGTTGCCAATGGTGTTCGCCGTTGAGGATATGGCGAGGGGAATGGGTGAAGTCGATGGGCTGGAGTTCGGAGAGAGAACGCTGCACCTGTCGTTTGCAATACTCCAACTGTCGCTGAGGATTGAACTCCTCGACGAGGAATGTGGTTCGTACCTTTTCCTTTCCAAAGAGGTATCCATTGCGCGACTTCGATCCCAATGGTTCGTATTCATACACTTCCCCACTCTTTCGGACGGGTTTGAGATCCCAATACTCTGGCCAGCAGTCCACGGTGCGGACAAGGGTGAGACGTGCTGCATGGGGGAGACGGATGACGGGTTCCTCAGCTGGGGAATAGTCTCGTCTTTCATTGAGCGAGTAGGATTTTATCGTTGGCAAGGTGGATGTCCTGTCAACCTCTGTGTCTTGATAGAAGAGGAATGTGCCGAAACCCGGATTGTCGCAAGTGAAGCCAGCTCCTTCGGGACGAACGAAATGTCCCAAGACTTGACTTGTGTATGGCATGGAGAGGTGCTTGCGACCCACATAGTGGTTGTAAGCTATCTCGAACACTGCACGCCACTGACCCAATGCGCCTTCAGAGAGCACAGTCCAGTTGCTGTACTTGCCCGTGAGGTCGGTCCAAGTGGTGAAAGGAACGGGATAGCCAAGGTTTGCCTTGGAAGTGTATTCGTAGCCCTTGAGCAGACGATTGTCAAGTGCTGAGTAGAGGTCATCTCCTTGCGACCATGCCACCTCACAGATTTCTGCCAGCTGTCCGAGTCCGAGCATCACATGCGCCTGGTCACGACCCGACTCCTGACATTGTCCCGACTCTCCAATATAATGTCTGAGGGCACCATTGTCGTTCCCTTCTTCATAATACTTGATGGCACGATGGTACTGCTCATCATCATTACAATACACAGCTATTGCCATACGCATCTTGCATACTGCTGCACCCCAATTGCCATTGGCATAAGGTGACTGGCGGTCGAATTCATCAAGAACAGGGAGAAAAACGCTGCGAAACATCTCTTCCGTCTTGCGAGTATCGCTTTTCTTCCAACCTTTATAGACGTATCGAAGCAGCTCACAGGCATTGACGAGAATGAAGCCCTGCAGAGCAGCGCATAGGGGTGCGTCATGGCCGTCGATTCGAACGAGGGATTTGCTATAGGCACGAATAATCTCCATTGCCTTCTCAGCATGAGCTGCATCGTGAGTGGAGATGAAGATAAGTGCGTTGTAGTAGGCAGCAAGGAAATCATTCTCGCAAGGAGTTTTTGTTTTTCCATACTGACCGTCACGAGCAATGATGTCGAAAGGACCACGCATCGCATAATCGGCACGCGACTTTGCATCATTCACCAATTTCATGTACGAGCCCATTGCCACAGGGTTTTGTTCCTCGAACAAGCGTTGCATCCGTTCTATAGAGCTCTGAGAGTGGAGCAAACCCGGATGCTTACTCTCTCCCCCTCGGAGGAGCTGGAAGGAGCCAGAAGGCACCGCCCAAGAAGGGAGGATGCAAAAGCCAAGCAGAAGGTATATCAGTAGTCGTTTCATGTTCATCTTTCTGATAATTAATGAGTCACTTCATTGGGGAAGGGAGATTTTCTATCTTTTGTTTCTTTCCGTTGATACGGATATTGTCAAAATGCACATCGCTCACTGTGTGGGTGGAATCGTAGCTTTTTATCACATTGGGCGAAAGACGGGAGGCATCGCCATTGAAAAAAATGTCCTTGAACCAGATGTCACGTATGTAGTTGCCTGGAGCACGGTTGTATTTCTCTGAGAAGTTGACCTGCACATTGAAGAGTGCGGCACGCACCACATCCTCTATGCGTATGTTCTCGAAATGAATGCCTTCCACCCTGTTCTTGTCACCACAACGCACAGCAAAGATGCCATCGCAGTCGGCTGACAGAACATCGCAGTTCTCTATCCAAACGTTGTGGAGCAGCTCACCAGTATCGGAACGGTCGTCACCATGACTGCCAAAATTGAACGGATGAGCAAGGTCGTTGAAGATGGTGGCACGACGGATGTGGATGTTATCCGTTCCTCCCCAATACCACCAACGATGGTTGTAGATGGCAAAGGCATCGTCGTTGTTGCGAAGGAAGACATCCTCGATGGTGACATTCTTGCAGCACATCATGTCGAAACCGTCACTCCATGGATGACGAGAGAAACTGCGCACATTACGAACTGTGATATTTTCGGACTGTCCACCAAACACGGTATAATGTTGAGGATTGATGACTGTGAGACCATCTATCTCCACATTTTTCGAATACGTAATCTCCACTCCACGAAGCGGGTTGAGAAGCACGCCCCGACCAACAATACGGACATTCTCTGCCCTATCTACGATGAGTCGGGCACGGACCACTGCTCCAGGAGCAATATAGACTGTGGCACCACTCGGTATCTTAATCTCAGCACTTGGCAAGTCGTGGGGTTTATGGATTCCAGGTCCGAAATAGATGAGACGAGGATGCTGGACAAAAACATCATGATTGTTGAGTGTCTTCCAATTGATATCTACTTTCGAATCAGGGTCCGGTGCCTCGTACATTTCCTTTTCTGCACCATCAACGAAGAGATGAAGACAATGTTCTCGGTCGCCATTGATATCCACTTCGAGGGAATAGCCACGATTGTCACTCACGCCTGGCACAGTGAACTCAATGGTTGAGTCATTGACCAGCGTATGCTTGATGTTCTTCGACAAAGGACGAACAACAGCCGATTGTATTTTTTCTCCTCCACATTTAGTAACACGAATACGAGCATCGGTGGTTGCTTCAAACTGGCACCATGATGCTTTCTGGACTTTCTTGTGAGGATTGACTTCACACTCGTATGTCCTAATCTTTTGAGACAGGGAGGAAACCGCAAAGTCATGCATGGGAACAAGTCCTTCCTTACCTTCCGGATAAGGATATGTCTTGACCTGAGCCATGAGCTGAAGACCAAGCATAAAGAGAAAAAGGGAGAGAAAATGTTTCATTTTTAAATCAAGAACAGTTATTTTAGGAAGATTACGTTTTCAACATGATTGCCAATGTAGGCAGGAACAAAGTCCGCCGTCTTATACCATCCGGGCTTGCCAGGCATCGTGTCGTAGATGAGTGTTCCATTGATGTTCAGCCCTTGGAAGATGACGTTCTTGACCTTTCGGCTGGCATCATATCCGTTGATAAGAGAGATGTATGGGGGTTGTCCCTTGTAGGTGATATTGCGGAAGGTGACATCTTCCACTCCCCTTCCTGGAGCAGTACAGTATTTGTCGTTCCAAGAAACCTTAATCTGGAAGAGGCAGCCTTGGATGATGTTCTCGATGCGAATATCTTCGAACAGCACATCACGAACAAGATTATTGTCTCCACAATTGATGGCAAGACAGCCCTGATAATCTACCTGTGCCTCTGCATGGCAAAGGATGTCGATGTTTTCATAGACCAACCCCACGATGCTATCTGCCTCAATGCCTTTCTCCACGAGAGAACCAGCACCATGAATGCCGATGAAGATGGGATGTGCCACATCAGCCCAAAGGATGGAGTTCTGCATACGGACATTGTTCACACTGCCGCTGAAACCCTTGCGAGTGGCGTATGCTGTGGTGCAATCATCGCTATTGCGACAGAACACACGATCATACAGAACATGGCTCGAAGCAAAGACATTCAAGCCGTCGCCCCAGCCTGGATGGGAGATGCTGCGAACATCGTGAATCGTGACACCGTTGCTTCCACCCACAGGACAAGTGCAGAGCGTGACACCATCAATGAGAATGTCCTTGCTGCGATGCACATGAACTCCCTCATACCCGTCGGAAGGACGGCAAATGCCACGACCAATGATACTGACATCCTGTGCATCCTCAATGGCAAGTGTACCATTGATATAGCAGCCTGGAGCAAGATAGACAACAGTGGAGGAAGGAACACGAATGATGTTGCTTGAAACAGGAGCGGATGATGGTGTGACATCCACAGCATGTTTTGCACTCTTTACCTCTCCCACCTTGGAAGCAAAAAGTTTCTTCAGGCCCTCGAATGAAGAAGCATGGTAATACCCTGGAGCAACGTACAGAAACTTGCGCCCTTGTCTCTTGGCTTCTTTCCTTGCTTCAGCGACACTCTGCACTGGGGCACTCGTGAAGAGAAGCAGATTGTTGGTGATATTCCCATCAAACTCCACACTGAGATTCTCTGGTTGGGAGAGCCTAAAGACCACCGTGGAGTCGTTCTGCAAATCACACTGAATGCCTTTGGAATATGGACGAACCCTCACAGAAGCCTTTTTGCCTGAGGCATGATCAAGATGCTTCACAACCTTTACGCTCACTTCGCCAGTGAAGTCGAAACAGGCAAAGGAAATCTCACTCACCTTGTGTTTACCTTCACCTGTGGGTGCATTGACTTTTGCCATGTAGGTGTCAACCCTTGTCCACTCCTTTTCTCCAATCGACTGGACAAAAACATCATAGTCGTGCTTCAGGGGTGCTCCTACAGGGGCATTCCATGTAGTGACATGCCCTTTGATAGACGCATAAGAAAATGCACTTATAAAAACGAATAATGTATAGAGACAGATTCTTTTCATGGGAAGTAAGTTTTGTGTGTGAAGCGTAAAGAGTGAAAGGTGAAGAGTAAATAGTGAAGAGTGAAGCGATTTCATCCGGATGGTATTTTTCACTTTTCACTCTTCACTTTTCTCTTATTTAGTTTTTCATAAGAACCTTGCTTGTTACGGTTCTGCCATCAGAGAGTTTCTGCACACGGATGTTGATACCAGCACTTGGTTTTGCGATGCGAGTACCCGAGAGAGAGAACCACTGAGTACTAACCACAACTGTTGACTCGACGATATCAATGCCTAATGCATTGCTGATGGTCTGATCTGAGAGCACGAAGATGTAGTTTGGTGTAGCTGTTGTGTTAATCTGGTCGTATGGACTCTTCCATGTGAAGGCATTCGACCAGTAGTTTCCGCTCTGGTTCATGATGGCGAAGGCTTCATCGTCTGCATTGTACTTAAAGAAGCGGAATGCAGGTGCAGCCGTTGTGCTGACGCTCTCATTCACATAGCCCTGTTCCGTTACATAACCACCAACTCCATAGATGGAAGTCTGCTCTACAGGAACAGTGATTTCATCGCCAGTGCTTTCGTCAAACTCGCCTGTTGGCACCTGCTTGATGTATTTGTTGAAGTTGAATGTCCAGTTGTATGTATCAGGCTCGATGTTGTTCTTCAAGGCATCAGCCTCCACACTGGCAATGTCAGCGAACGCTGCATAGAAGTTGGTACCGTTGGCATTGAGGTTCTTCTGAGTGAGGAACTTCTCAGTACCTACAATTTGGATGGCATAGGTACCTTCGATGAATACCTCGTAAGGAAGGCGTGAATCAAGGAACAACTGTGTCAATGCAGCCAGCGAGAGCTCCATTTGGTTCATGTTGTACTGGGTGTCGCCATTGGCAATCATTGTGTTGGCGGTTGCGATGCTCTCCGTGAGAGAATTGAAAATGTCGGCAGAGTATTGTCCACCACCTGTGCCTAAGCTGTCTATATGGGCATCAAGCACACGCTGGGCAGCAGCAACAGCGAGTGAGAGGGATGTAGGGTCGCCTTCTGAATAAGCGTCAAAGAGGTCAGCGTCTGCAGGAATATTTTCGAGAGTGAACGGTTCTTCTTCGCTCATACCAGCACATACGGTGAGGTTCGTGATTTGTGTTCCAGCACTTGAATTGCGGTTTGATGTATAGCAATCGAGTTCCCAGGTAATCTTATCACCCTCCTTCATGTTGACATAGTATTCCATAGCGATGGGTGCCTTACCACCTTCACCATCGTTCTGAACGGAACCAAACTCCTTAGCGTACATGAACGATTCCTTGTCCTGCGTTTCTGTACCATTGCTCATGAAGCGAGCACGAATCCACAATGGGTTCTCGACGGAAGCATTTGGATTAGGACGATAGCAACCGAAGTTCACCTTATAAACTCCATCCTTAGGTGCTGTGAACATGATGGCTGGTGCAAAGTTTGTCATTGGATGAAGCTGTCCGTTATCAGAGATGTAGAGCCAGTCGCCCGTACCCTTGTACCATGCATTGATTTCTGCGCTGCCAAACTTGCTGCCCGTGCCGTGGCTCTCAAACTTGTGGTAAACGCCTTTTGCCACTTCATAATAGTAATAGCCCCATGGTGTGTCATCATTCAAATCGAGAACAGCCGTGTCGTACTTCACAGCTCCTGTGGAAGCCTCGGTTGTGAAGAGAGCGTAATTGCCTTCAGCACTGTAGTCCATCTCCACCTTTGAATCCAAGAACTTAGCCCAAAGCGATTTCAACTCCTCAAGGTATGACTGTGCATTGAATGCATGAATCTGTCCTTTCTGAATGGCATCATAGATAACGCCAGTGAGTTGCATGATTTCTTCTGCAAGTTCCTCACTATACTGTCCAATCTCTGTACCCAAATCTGCATCCATGATGAACGCCTCGCTTTCCTCAATGAGCTTTAAGATGGCTTCTATGTCGCCACTCTCACCATAGGTATCAGCGAAGTTCTCGTTCTGACGAGCAAATGTTTCTGTCACTTCCGAAATCCTAAGCTGCTTGTAGAATGTACGTCCATAATAATCACGAGCCCAGCTACTTATAACACCTGTACTATCCGTATTCACTTCGAATGAGATAATATCACCAGCCTTTCCTTCAAACGACATGGAGATATCATTGGCTTCCTGTGCTATGTAACGCTGCAATCCACCCTTACTGATATGGGCACTACCAGCAACGAAACCATCCACCTCACCTCCAATCTGACCGAAGAGGTAACGTCCCATTCCGTACTTCGTGTTGGCATAGTCCATGTCAACAGCCGTGTTGTAGCGATAGCGAGGAACAATGCTGAGCAGACCTCTGTCGGATGGCACATCCTGACGAATGACTGTTGCATCCATCTGATAGAAACCATCCTTAGGAACAACGAACGAGATGACACTTGCATATTCATTGTTGGCATAGACCTCGTAACCCAGTTTCTCGTCACGAGCAACGTAGGCAAAACGGTTCTTGCTGTCGTTCGAAGCACCTTCACCTTCCGAATATGTCTTAAAGTCGCTCCAGCCATATTTGAGTACCGTAGCGTATGTAAGGTTGTTAGCCCATGATTCCAATCCATCAATCTCTACGGCTCTCTCACCACCCACTCGGCATGGTTGATAGATGTCAACATAGTTGGCTGCTGAAGAATCGGTATATTGTGTGAAGAGTGAGTACTTGCCATTCGAATAGTCGTACTTCTCAAATCTCCACAACCCATCGATTGCAGGGTTCTGTGCGAACTCTTCCGCCGTGAGGTCGTTCAAGGAATACACCTGGATAGGCTTATATTCTTCCTTTGTGGTCTCAAGTTTCCACACGAAACTCCCTTTTCCCGCATTTACCACATCATAGCAAGGATAAGGCAAAACGTCGGTTGTGTTCACCGTCCAATAGCAGTTCTTCGACCACGACTGCCAAACGAGTTCATCGGCACAGGTGGCATTGGTCGCACGTACCGCATATACATATTCTCCTGAGTTCTGCGCGTCTTCTTTCGCATACCACACTTGGCGCTCAAAGTCAGGACGATCGTTCTTGCTTTCAGCCATGCTGAGGTTCTTCTGCCCGTCCGATGCAGAGTTGCTGCCGTTGGAGAAACGGAACTGGTCTGCATAGCTCACTCTCCATGCTTCGTCAGCAAACTTGCCAAGTCCTGTCTGCAATTCGAAGCTGTACTCACTCGCCGAAGCCTTGTCGGGCGTAAGAAACACCTTGCGGTCAGACTGAGTGAAAAGATAATACTTGGTCCCCTCCACCTCCGTATAGATGCGGTAGTTACCATTGGCGATGGTTTGATTGGCAAGAGCACGCTCCGCCTCAGTTGGCTGATAAGGTTCATCATCTGCCCATGCCAGCGAAGGAGTAGAACACAAGACAATCACCGCCATTGTCGATAGAAGTAATGATTTCGTTTTCATTGTCAAAAGTTTATTAGAGTATGATTAGATAGATACTTTATGTGCATTCGAGAGAATCGCCATGAGCGTTCTAGTCTGTTGCTATCGGTGTTCGACTGCAAAATTACATACAATCTTTCAGATTTGCATCATCCTGAACCATTTTCGTGAGCCAAGATGCTTATATCGGAGTAAAAAGCATCCAACTTATTTGTTTTCAGTAATTTAGACTCAAACCATCAGAGTCCAAGAAAATTATTTCGGACTCATCTATTGAATTATTCACAGATTATATTTACCTTTGCCCACGACTAATACGCCCACCATGAAACTAACCAACCGCATACGATGCATGATGCTGCTACTTTTCCTTGTGCTTTGCATAGAAACTATAGGTCAAACCGTATCCCATGACCTATGGAACAACACCGTCTTCCACATTCTGAAAGACAGTAGAGGATTGATGTGGATGGGAGGCAACACCGTCATTAGCTTCGACGGTATTAGTTTCAAGGAGCATACTATGGAGGCAGACACCTACGGTTTCGAGCAAACTGGCTACTACATCTGTGAGCTAGACAACGGACTGATGGCAACAGGAAACAGACAAGGACTGTACGTGACCAACCACAAGGACGAATGCAGCAAGGTAGATGAGCAGATTACGGGTGTTACGTCCATCCAGAAACTCAAGGACGGCAACAACAGCATAGTCGCCGTGGGGTGTCGGCAGGGAGTGTGGTTTTATGATGCCGACCTCCACCAGAAACTCGGTTCGGTGCTTGTCAACAAGGGCAGTGTGATAGAACTCGAAAACGCCATCGTCGCTATGGCAACGGATGGGAAGCACCATCTGTGGGCAATCAACAACTACGGAACACTGCTCCACTACGACTCAAGAACGGGCAAGAGCAACACCTTCAAGTTGCCACCAACGCTGCTGACGGGTTCCGTCAACGACCTTGCCATCAAGGGCGACCAGCTCTACATCGCTTCTGCCAACAACGGTCTGCTGGTGTTCAACACTCAGAGCCATTCCACCATCCGTTCCACCCAGATTGAGGCTCCCGTCATCAGGCAAATCAGGAACTTCAACGATAGTCTTTATGTCTGTACCGACGGCAGCGGAGCCTTTCTGCTGACGGACCATTCTGTGTTCCAACTCAAGACTGAATCCAACACCGTGTATTCCGTCTATCACGACTCTAAACTGAACATCGACTGGTTTGGCTATTACAGAAGCGGATTCAGTTACACGCAGAGAGGCAAACAGCTGTTCAACACCTACAAGTACAAGGACTTCACAACAGAGGGGCTCTTCGTGCGCAGTTTCTGCAAGCGCGACCAGCAAATCCTGCTGGGAACACGCGATGGTGCGTACTTCATCGACGAGCAGCGCGACATCGTCCGCCACTACACCCCGAAGGAGATTGGGGGAGCCATCATCCTCGACGTGACCTACTTCGGAGGGAGGTACATCCTTGCGAACTACGAGCATGGACTCTATGCCATCGACCCTATCACACTGAAATTGAATACCATCGAGATGCGCGAACGCCTGCAGCAGGCAAGCTACAGCCGACTGGTCCTGTCGCCCGACGGAAAGAAGCTCTATGCAGCAAGCAACGCGGGACTCATTGTCCTCGACAGGAACCTCCACTTGATAGAAGAGCACAACGAAACCCAATCGGACTTTTTCACATCCTACATCTACGACATCGCCTTCGACTCCTCGGGCAAGCTGTGGATTAGCACCCTCAACGGCGTATGCCTCTACAATCCCGAAACGAACCGCATACAGAGCGAGGGATTTCCCCAAGGATTCTTCAACAAAGAGCCCAACCTCTGCTTCAACATGATGCCAGGCGAACAGATGATTGCCGCATCCGAACAGGCACTATTCACCACAGCCACGAACCTGAGCACCTTCGAGCGGCACGACGTATTCAAGCGCTTGGGGTTGGGATATGTGAATTTTGTGCAAACGCTCAACGTAGAGGGCGAAAAGCACTATCTGCTCGGAACGGACAGAGGACTCTTCCTGTTCGACGACCAATTCCAATCGTTCATTCAGTATGGACTGTACGACGGACTGCCCTCCTTGCAGTTCAACCGCGACGACTGCTTCCTCGACCACGACGAATGTCTGTGGATGCCATCCACCAACGGACTGGTGTGTCTCCCGAAGAAGAATAGGCAGCGACTCATAGCACCATTGCTCACCAATGGGTTTGTCATCCACTACTCGATTGATGGCAAAAGCAATACTATCCATACTTTCGAGAGCGACGGAAACAGCATCGAGATGGACTGGAACTTTGCATCGAAGGAATTGGTAGTTTCTCCTTCCACCCTCGACTACCATCCTTCAGCCTCAAGTCGATACTATGAGTGGAGCATCAACGGCGGGGAGAGCTTCACCGCATTCGACAAGCACCCCATCACCCTCACCCACCTCAAGTTGGGAGTGCACTACCTGCGCATCCGCATAGCAGGGCATCCCGAAACGGAAACGGAAGTGAAGATACGAGTTCTGCCATCACTCATGCTGTACATGGAATTGCTACTTCTACTCGGCTTGATGGCAGTCATCCTCATCTCAGTACGTTTGCATGGCAGACAGGTTCAACTCATGGAACTCATTCGACAAAAGCACCAGCTCGAACTTCAACAGGCATCCCACCATGCTGTGTCGGACCACATCAAGGCAAGCGAGGAAGAACGCATGAAACACGAAGAGCAAAAGAAAATGGAGAAGATGGAGCAGCTGAAATATCGTTCGCAGAGCTTCAAGGAGCTGGAACGCCGAGTAAAGAAATACATGGAAGAAGAGCAACCCTACCTACGGAGCAACCTCCGCATCAGTGACGTTGCCGCTCGCATGGGCACCAATGTTGCCACTTTGTCGCAGTTGTTCAACGACTATCTCCACACCAGTTTCTACGATTTCATCAACCTATATCGTCTCAAGGAGTTCAAGCGACGTGTCCATGCAGACGACAACAAGGACTTCACCATCACCGCCATCAGTGAAATGTGCGGATTCAAGCGCAGCACCTTCTTTGCAACATTCAAGAAATTCGAGAATTGCACACCCAACGAATGGATTGAAAAAAACAATACATGTTGACTGTAGGATAATGAAAAACACCTTACGTTTCCCTACACATTGTGAATCTCGCTGTCATTCGCTACATTTGTCCCACACTAAGCAAGCTTTCTATATCGCAAGTTAGGAAATCTTCCAAAGAAACGCCTCCTGTACCCACGATATATGCCCGTTTGGGATGGAATGCTTCTACGAAGGCTGGTAATCCGGAATTCATTCCACGACGTCCGCTTTTCACCTCTATAGCTGTCAACTCACCATCGTTATCTATAATGAAGTCAACCTCTTTATCACTCTCGTCTTTACTTCTTGACGGCTCACGCCAATAATACACCTTGTAGTCCAGTTCCTCTGCCAGACTCAGGATGTGTGCTCCTATAGCACTCTCTACCCATCGTCCCCAAAGCTTTGTGTCCGTACGGTCGGCAAGGAACGAATGGCCTTTATAGGCGGTCAGCAGCGCATTGTTATATACCTGGTATTTGGGTATGGAACCACGCTTACGTGCATCGTCACGAGCATATTTCTGCAGGCCTGTCAACAGGGCACACTCGTCAAGGATATCCAGATAGGCCGCAAGCGTGGTCACATTCCCGGCATCCTGTAACTGCCCCATTAGCTTGGTCAGCGACAGTATTTCAGCAGAGTAGCCACATCCCAACTCAAAAAGCTGCTTCATCAACGCTGGCTTGTAGATGTTTGAGGTCATAATAACATCCTTATCAATGGCAGGAGCAACCAAAGAGTCCTTGATATACTTACGCCATCGCTTTTCGTTGTCAATCATGCCAGCAGGTCCAGGATAACCGCCAAAGTAAATGTACTGGTCAAGTGTTACGCCGAAGGCATCCCTCATCTCCTGTAGGCTCCAGTGTCCAAGTCGAATCAATTCAAAACGTCCAGCCAGCGATTCTGTCATGCCACGCTTAAGCAGAAGACGGCTACTACCAAGCAGTATAACTTTCATGTTCAATCGACAACGGCTGTCTTCATCCCATTCACGCTTCACCACTTCACTCCAATTGTCAATCTTCTGCACCTCGTCTATCACCAACAGACGTTCCTGCTCTTTGCGTATTTGCATCGTAGCACGAGCAGACTCCCATACACGGTGAATCCAGTCGCTATCCTTAGGATCTACAGCGTCAGCCACCTCTAAGGAATATGGAATGGAAATTTTGTCCAGCACCTGACCGACAAGTGTGGTCTTCCCTACCTGCCTCGGTCCGGCCAAGATTTGCATAAAGCGTCTTGGTTCATGGATGCGTTCCCGAAGCGTATGATATTGCTTTCTAATATAAACCATACTCAAAACGATTGTACTTTTTACTCAAATCTAATTTAGATTTTACTCAAATCTCCCTGCGAAATTACTCAATTCTAGCGGATTGTCCAAATAAAACATCCAGGAAATCAACATTTGTCACCATTTTTCGTTTCTGTCATCCTTATGAACCGACAAATAGTCCGTATATGCAAGAGAAGGGCTTTCCTTATTTATTCTTTAAAAAAACATCGTAGTTTTAGAATAATAAATCCGCTAAAAGGTCGAAGGCCTAAAAAGACCAAAGGCAGGCGGTGAAGTGCGAAACACTGTAAATGATAATCGCGGAATACACAAAATAATTACTTAAAATATAGCACTTTACGTGGAGAAACTGTTTGTCAGCCCACTATGTTGTAAATGATAATGTGATAATATACCAAATTATAAGGCTGATTGTACCAATTCTATTTGAGTCAAAATCTACATGGAATTCACAGAGGACATTGACAAAATAATAGGAGCATGTACATATTGAAAACTCCTTTATTGTAGCTTTTCCTTTAATTATAGTGTGAAAAGATCTGTTAATAACAACCTCCAAAGGATTCAATCCTCATTAATTATTGCCTCACAACCACCTTCTTGCCATTACGGATATACACACCCGATTTCATTCCTTGATTGGAATTGTACTTCTTTCCACTTAAATCATAAACGCTTCTTGTCGTTTCATCGTTACTCACCAACGCTTGTATCCCTGCTGCATCTTCCTTGGAGAACTGCCATGCATCAAAATAGACGTTGTTCGCTTCAGTAAACAAGAAAAAGACCTTCTTCACACCCTTGAACAGACTTGATTCGACACTAATAGTGTAATCCATGAAATCAGTCGATGAGAGCTCAACACTTGCCGATGGCTTTGCCGAAATATTCTCAAGGCGTATCTCGAGCTTTCCCGTTCCCTTTGCTCTTAGAATGAACGAATTAGCCCCTTCTGTGCCAAAATCAACGTTCCGCACCATGGTCCATGCTCCAGCGTTCATCTTCACTTGCATGTTTTTCGATGCGTCATTTCCAAGCGTGTTCAGATAGGCTACTTTCTCGATATTCGTGAAGTCCTCATAATTCACACCTCCCGACGTGGACATGGTCTCAGCCTGCTGCAAGGAATACGGATTCATTTTCTTGATGGCAGATGGTCCCTGATTGGTCATCGTTACCTTGCTAATCTGTTGTTTGTTCTCATTCACCGTTGCCTTCTCAACACCGATAGAACGGAAACCCGATGCACCTGTATTCATCTTTTGCTCCAGCACCATCGAGTGATAGAACAGATAGTAGTTTCCTTGGAATTTTTGAAGATGCGTGTGATTATTCCCCCAGCCAAACCCGAAGTTTCCAGGATTGGCAACATATTCGCCCTTGTATTCCCATGCATCAGGATTCAGCGGGTCATCAGTCACCATGTAGCACATGCTACAAGACGAAGGTGCAGGATAACTCCCACGTTTTGCATAGCTGTTCCAGTCGTTGCGGTCAGACCAAGATGTATTATAAGTATAAACGTAGCGCCCATTCATCATGTTCAATTCACTGGCCTCAAACAGATATGGTGCAGGCAAGTTGACAGCCTTGCCCTCAAGCGAAATCATATTACTCCTCAACTTGGCTATGCGTGAGTTGCCAGGCATGAGCTTCGTTCCTTGACTGTTTGGGTCACCTCCACCGAAGGCAATCCATCCTGCTCCATTATCATCAATGACCACACCAGGGTCGAATATCCAGTTGCAAGGAGCAACACCAGGAGTATCTCCATCGATAAGCGGCCTCGTAAGCGGTGACCTCCACGGTCCAATAGGAGAATTAGCAGTTAAGACACCCACACTGCCACCACTATTCGCAAAGTACAGGAAGAACTCATTCTTACCGTTGGCACCCTCACGCCACGTCACCGATGGAGCCCAAGAAGCAGCAAAACGCCATCCCCAAGAAGTGCACAGCTTTCCCACGTCAATAGTTCCGTGAAAAGTCCAGTTCACCATGTCGTCTGTAGAGAAAACAACAAGCGACTTGATAGCTCCATACCCATTGCTTCCCTTCTTATTATTGACAAGAAACTGTTGGCTGTCGTTCGAACCATAGACATACACGCGCCCATCGAACTCCAAGGCTGTAGGGTCAGCACAGAACACACAAGCACTGATAGGATTACCGTTCGACACCCCCTTGTAGGCATTCGCCACAGACTGTGCCTCCACACCCGTCGAGGCACACAAGCACACAGCTTCAAAGAAGATTTTTAAATTCATTGCAATAATCTTTTATGTATTGGTCTCCAATTATGAATAGCTAATCCAAGCAAAAAGCACTAATTGACAATTCGTTTTTTTCTAGACAACAAACATCTACGAGGTTTATAAAAAGCCCCTGCTTTCGGTCGGCCGAAAAGATTGCTGCAAAATAACGGAAAAAATTTAAAGAAACCAAATTATCATTATTAGAATAAATGGAATTAAAACAATCTTTACGAATCCAAGTCCAGATAGCTAAGTTCAACGAGATTCTTACAACAGTCACCATAGATTATCAATCGACATTGACATATATGTTCTCCTGGCACCGACATAGAAAAGTATCTGAAATCATACAAGGATTTCGGTTTCATTGATTACAAATCAGTAGAACGCATTCAGTGAGGTACAGATATGCCCTAGTCTCATGCCAAATTCTTTTATCAAGTCGCTTTCCTGGATGACAGTGACAGGCAGGAAAGTCGAGAGAAATCATTATTATTGCATGTAAAATATGCAGAACGTGCTTAAACAACCTAATGCAATCAGTGTTTAACTATCAAAATTGATATAACGAAATTAGTAAATGAAGTGACAAGAATAATTGACATATTTGGTAATTTTTGAGGAAATCAGGTGCAGAATGTGCTGTACATGCTTATAATGTTACCCAGATTCGCCGTAATGTGCTGATTATCAACATCCGTTAGCCGTCAAGCAAGCAGTAGAGAATAAATAGTAAGATACTGAAAATCAGCTACATAAATGGCAAGTATCTAAAAATAGGTACTTGCCATTGTTTAGAGGTAAGCAAGAGCTATCTCTTGAAATATTTCTTCCCATTCTGAATGTAAAAGTCTCTAGAGGACGGGGAAGAGAGGCGACGACCCGACAAGTCGTAAGTCTCATGAACGAGGGAAGGATTGTCGGAAGAAAGGTAAGGGATGGCTGAAGTGAGGGTGATGATTTGTGTTGGTGAGCTCTGCCCCTCCACGTAATATCCATGATTGACGAATGAAACGCCATCGTAGATTTTCGTGTTTCCGCTGTTTTTGGAAATGATGAGATAAGAAGGGATTTCTGTCACCTTCGTGACACAATATTTGTAGATGTGGTTTCCCGTGACGGTTTGTCCTTTGAGTTCGAGTTCATCACCAGGCCAACTGGCATTGCCGCAATAAGCTTCACCTCCTCCGAGGTCACCCCACACCCATGCAGCATAGCTACTGGATGTGGAGGTCTCGAAAAAAATGGATATTTCGCTGTCGGTTTCGAGTGTAGGTGTGTAGGCTTCGGGCTGGGGCTGCTCAGGCAGTTCCTCCTCTGAGTAAGTGCCTTTCACATAGACTTTATAACCCTTGGCTGGGATGCTGAGCACGGTGGTGGCATTGAGATTCACCTGCTTGCGACTCACTCCCTGAGCAATGGTTTCGCTATCGAGCCACAAACTCCATGCACCTGACGAGAGTCCTGTGAGCGTGGCATTGGCAGCGGAGGTGCCCACATTGAGCAGCACCAACACCTCGCTATCGCCTTGCTTTCGAGTAAAAGCCAACACTCCAGGGCAGGAAGTGGCATTACCGATGTTGACCCAATCGAAAGATGGATTTTGAGAGCCCTCTTTCGTATCTGCCAAAGCTGGCACAAGGTGCTTCAAGGCACCGAGTGTGCGAAGCGTATTGAACATCTTGGCATCGCTTGTATTCCAATCGATGCGTGTGTCCTCGAAATAGTTGAGTCCCTGGTTACCACCAGTTTCCTCACCGTTGTAGATGAGAGGCATACCGAAGAGCGCGTAGGTCAGTACGCGAAGCGCATAGCGGTTGTCGCCATACTTCTGCGTGAGCGTTTTCTTCTCCTCGTTCCAGTTCTGGTCGTGGTTGGTGACGTAAAGCATACGACCGAAATTCACAGTCGAAGAGGAAGAGATGAGGTTGTTGGCAAACGCCTTGAGACGAGATGCCGCATTGCCAGACGAACCAAAATTGGCGAGTTGCGACTGAAACTGCCATGCATAGTCGTAGTCGAAGCCTACGGACTTGAGGCGAGTGGCATCGTTCACGATGTCTGCCTCGCCGAGGAACGTGATGGTCTTTCCCGCCTTGTAGCTTTTGATGAGCGGAATGATGGTTTGCCAATAACTGGCAGGGATGGTGGGACTGCTGATATAGTCGCAACGATAGCCATCCACATCGGCTTGGTCAATCCAAAATTTCAGACAGTCGTTCATGGCTGCCACGAGTGCAGTGTTGCCATAGTTCAGCTCATACACATCGCCGTAGTTGTTGGGATGCACCATCGCCCCGTTACGTTGAGTATAGTAGTCGGGATGGGAACGAACCCAATCTGCATCGGTGGCAGTGTGGTTAGGCACCCAATCGAGCCACACCAACATCTGCAGTTCGTGGGCACGAGCGACGAATGCCTTCAGGTCGGCAACACTTCCATAGCTGGGATTTACTTGCTGGAAGTTCTTGGCAGCATAAGGACTATTGATGCCGCCTCCACGAGGATAGATAGGCATGAGCCATACGACATCCACTCCCAAGCGCTTGAGTGTCGGCAACTGCTGTTGCGCTGCTTGCAAGGTGCCTTGAGGGGTGAACGAACCGATGTTCATTTCATAGACCACACGCTTTCCCTCCTGTGCCTGCGATGCCTCGTTGATGGCATCCACATAATCCTGAGCGTAGAGAGAGGAGGAAAAGAGGGTGAGAAGGAGTGTGATGAGAAGTTTCATATATTAAAAGTGAGTAATTAGGAGTGAGAAGTGAGGAGTGAATGGAATGGTCGTACTTCACAGAACGACCATTCCGAAATACAATTAACCTAATGAACAGTAAAGCTACTATGAGTTGAGCATTCAACGTATGAAGCGTTCACTGTTGCTCGTTGATTGTGTAAAACGAATTATCTGCGTGCTTTCACCGACTTGGCAGTCCATTCAGAAGCGGTCACAGTGAAGAAATAGTCGCTACCCGTAGTGATGGCTGCTCCATCCACTTGAGAGCCCGCACCTGCATTGTTGAGGATGAGATGGTACTCCTGTCCGCTACCCTCGTAGGTAAAGACCTGATAGGTGACACCGTCGATAGTTTCGGAAGTGTAGGTAGTGAGTCCTGGCCATCCACCAAAAAGTTCTGGCAGACCATCACCCCATGCATAGAGTCCGAGCGCATCCCAACCCGTCTGGTTGTTGATGTAGATTTTGTGGGAACCACTCGATGGCTTATCTATCTCCACAAAGGAAGTGACAGTAACCTCGAAATAGTAGTCACGGTCGGTGGTGACAGCTGGACCATCCACTTGTCCTCCATCGCCATTAAAGATAGGATGGTAGGTGTCGCCCTTGCCTGTGTATTCGAAGACTTTGAATTCCACACCACCCACGGTTTCGGTCGTGTAGTCCTGCTTGCCAGGCCATCCGCCAAAGAGCTCCGGCAGACCATCGCCCCATGCATAGAGTCCAACCGAGCCCCAGCCTGTGAGGTCCTTTACGTAGAACTTGTGCTTTTCGCCTTGAGGCTCAGGTTCTGGAGTGTCTCCTCCTGGCTTGAAGTTGTATGGGTCGATTTCCTCCACACCGCTGGCAGTGACCAACAGATAGATGTCGCGGTCGATGGTGAAAGCAAAGTCAGGATGCTGAGTACCACCACCTGCATTGTTGAAGATGAGGTTTTCGGAAAGTCCTGAGTTGTCGGCACCCATATCGAAATACTTGTAGGTGTTGCCTGCTACGGTTTGTTCTCCCGTGACAGCCATGCCTGGCCAATCGCCGTTGAGATTGTTCACATCGCCCCACATGTAGAGGGTGATGTCGTCCCAACCCGTCTGGTCGAGAACAAATACTGCGTAGCCATCATGCTTCACCGAAGGTTCAACCTCCACTTCCTCCACTCCGCTTTCTGTGACACGAAGATAGATGTCGCGGTCGATGGTGAAAGCGAAATCAGGGAGCTGAGTGCCACCACCCGCATTGTTGAAGATGAGGTTCTCGGAAAGTCCTGAGTTGTCAGCACCCATATCGAAGAAGGTCCAAGTTGTACCATTGAGTTTCACGGTTCCTGTTGGAGCCATGCCAGGCCAATCGCCGTTGAGGTTGTTCACATCGCCCCACATGTAGAGGGTGATGGCATCCCAGCCCGTCTGGTTATCGACATAAACCACGAATCCGTCGTGCTCGATTTCAGGCTCTTCGCCACTCCAGTAATAGCTTTCCCAGCGCTGTCCCCAGATGTTGGTGAAGGTGCCCACTCTTGGATTGTCGGTATGCCATGCCTGTTCGCCCTTCGTGGTGTATTCCTTACCTTGAGAAACGGAATAGAAACGGAATCCATCGGCAAGGGTCTTGCCATTGATGAAGGTGGAAGGGTCGAGATAGATGCCCCACTTCATGTCGCTCTTAGGTGCTTTCGTGAGCAGATAAGCGGCATTGCCAATGGCTGTGCTATCGCCATTGAAAGGGCCAGTAATATAGATTTCCTCATCGGCAGTGGTGCCAAAAGGTACGATGAATTCGAGCAAAATGCGGTCGGCACGCGTTTCGAACTGCTGGCGCTCATGGTCGAAAATGATGTCCTCGTCGCTGGAGCAACTGCTGAAAAAGCCCATGAACGGAAGCACCAGTGCCAAAATCCATAATATATTCTTTTTCATGATGGAATGAATTTTTAATTGATAAGTTTTTAAGTTGATGAGTTTTCGCGGAGAATTGTATCTCCGTTAAACTTTAAACGTTTAGAATCTCAATAACTTGGATTCTGGATGAGTCCAGGATTAACGGAGAGAGCTGATTGTGGCAATGGATACCACTCATACTTGGTGTTACGCTTGGCAGGAAGTTCTACACCATCTTCGGTGGCACGTCCCCAGAACCACCATGTGCCCTGTGTGAACTTGTTGAAGCGGCGGAGATCGGTGCGACGGCGATTGCCTTCGCCCAGATATTCCTTACCCCACTCGGAGAGCATCCAGTCCATATCGAAATTGCTGAAGCCAGGACCTGGCTCACTGAGTGCTGCACTGCGGTTGGCACTGGTATAATAGCGCTGACGAACGGCATCCACATATTTCTTTGCCTCTCCACCATTGCCCTTGCGCATCTCGCATTCAGCCACGTTGTAGTAAGCCTCTGCCAGACGGAACTGAACATCGTCGATAGACTTGAAGCCATTCTGACCATCATCTGGATAGAGCGGATATTTCACGAGACGTACACCTGAATTGGTTTCTCCCCAACGAGGATTCATCACCGTTTCGAGCTGGCGACCTTGATTGAGGAAAGTGCCGAGTTGGTCCACATACACGAGGTCCTGACCATCGCGGTCGGCATCAGCTTTGAGGATTTCGCCCGTTCCGAAGTTGGCACGAATGGTTCCCTTCAGGAACATACCTGGGCCATGAGTCATAGTAGCTGTGTCGTAAACGTAATTCTGCTTGCGGATGTCTCGGTCGTCAAATCGTTCGTATGGAGCACCCAACTTGTCATTATAAGGAGCATCGAGGAAACAGTTGGCACCGGTGGTTCCACCCGTAGGGAGAACGGTTCCAGAGTTGTCGAATGATGGCACGAGGCATACGCAGTTCCATGCACCAATTCCATCGTAGGACTGTCCGAAATAGTCTGCATAGCCATACCACATGCCCACCATCGTGCGCACATTTGAGATGGCATTGGCAGCGCCTTGTCCATCTTCAGCCGCCAAAGCGAAAATCACTTCGGGACAACTTGTGTTGTTGATGCTGTAGATGTCGCGATAATTCTCAGCCAGCGCATACTTGCCAAAGTCTCCATTGATGATTTGTTTCGAAAGTGCCTCGCATTCATCATAATGGTTCTCGCCGATGAACACTTCCGCATTGAGCAGCAGGCGGGCTTTGAGCAAGCGGTTCATGGCTTGGTTGGCACGGTTCTTCAACTGATTGTTTTGGTCAATACCCAACGCGCTGTTCGATTCGTCGAGTTCGGTAGCAATGAAATGATAGATTTTCTTGCAGGAGGTGTTCCAGTCAGGGTCGGCTGTGCCTGGCACCTCACTCGATGCAGAAGTGTTGAGCGGCAGTGCTCCTCCCCAAATTTCGAAAATGCAATAGTAGTTCCAAGCACGGATGGTGCGTACCTCAGCTATGTATTGCTGCAACTGCTGGTCGCTCATGCCAAGACTACCGGCATTGAGTTTCTCAAGGTCGTTGAGCAAGAGATTGGCAAGACCTACTGCTGTCCATGCACTGCTCCATGCATTACGGATGATGGTTGACTCCGAAGTCCAGTTCTGCCAAGAGAGAACGGTCTTCATGGCTTCGTCCCATCCCCACAGACCACCATTCCACACACGCCAAGTGAGCTGGTCGGCAGGATACTCGGAAAGGTGGAAGAAGTTCTCTCCTGCAAGGGTAGAAGAAGTCTGATTATAGATGGCAGCCACTGCACCCTTCACACTGGCTTCATTCTGATAATAGACAGATGCATCAATACGGTCATATACCTTCTCGTCGAGGTCGGTACATGCGGTAAGCCCGAATGCAACGGCAATTGCCATGATGCTATATTTGAAAACTTTCATAATTGAGTAAGTTGTTGAGTTAATAAGTTTTTGAATTGATGAGTTTTAAAGCAACGGAAATGATTGTTTTCTGCTTGAAAATGTATGCTCATTTCCTCTATTATCTCTTTTTCATCAATGGAATCGCAATGTTACGCCAATGCTTGCCTGAGTGGCTTGTGGATAAGCACTGTTGGAATCTACACCTGGGGTGATGCCAGTAGAAGTCACAATCGAAGGGTCGTTGCCCTTATAGCCCGTGAGCGTGAAGATGTTCTTCACCGTGAGATAGACGCGCAAACTTTCAACAATCTGGCGACTCTTTGGATGGAGGTTATAACCCAGTGTGATGTTGTCGAGCTTCAGGTAGTCACCCTTCTCAAGGAAATAGCTGCTGATGACTCCTCCACCCGACTCGATGTTGGCGAAGTCTGTGTAGGCAGTGCGAATCACGTTGTCGGTACCACAGCCTTTCAAGCCCATGCCATATTTACGCATATTGAAAATCTTGAAGCCTAAGGCACTGCGGAACAACATGCTCAAATCCCAATTCTTCCAACGGAAGGAGTTGTTCCACGAGAGGAAATGACGTGGTGCGCCATTGCCGATGTTGCGCTTATAGGAAGGATCTGCCTGCGACACAGGAACGGCTTTGCCTTCGTTGTCGTAGATGAGAAGCAACCCTTCGTTGCTGATGCCTGCATGCTCGTAGCCAAAGAACTGACCAATCTTGCCACCTTCGAGCACTCGGAAGAAGTATTCGCTCGTACCTACGCCTGGCTTCTGATAGAGGTCGAGGTATGCCATCTGATACACGTCGCTCGAAAGCTTGGTGAGTTTCGTAGTACCCGTGCTCCAAAGCAAACCTGTTGTCCATTGGAAAGCAGATGACTTAGGCAGTACATCGAATTCCAGAGATGCCTCCACACCCGTGTTCTTGGTGGTTCCCACATTCACGAGGATGGTGTTGTAGATGAATGGTGGCTGCGGAGCTGTATAGTTATAAAGAAGGTCCTTGGAACGGCGGTCGAAGAATTCCACACTACCTCTCAAGCGGCTGTTGAGCGTAACGAAATCCACTCCCACATTGAAGGCTGTGCTCTTTTCCCATGCCAAGTCAGGATTTGCGTTGAGTGAAGGTGCATAACCACTCACCCAAGCACCATCGATGAGGTAAGCGCCATATCCGCTATAGGTGGCAAGCGACTTGTAGGCATCGAAGTCGGAACGTCCTGTCACACCGTAAGAGATGCGAGGTTTCAGACTCTGGAACGTCTGAGAGAGTGCTTCTGCAAATGGAGTCTTGGTGATTTCCCATGCCAAAGATGCTGAAGGGAAACTACCCCATTTCTTGTTCACACCGAACTTGGTGCTACCTTCACGACGGAAAGATGCAGAGGCGAAGAGCATGTCACGGAAATTGTAGTTCAAACGAGCGAAGAAACCAATCAGCGTGGATTCGCTGCTGCCTGCCCAGAGGTTTGCCTTTCCGTCGGCAAGCGCACGTCCGTTACCAATGCCAAAGTAGCTCATGGAGTCATAGACAAAATCCTTGTTCTCATTACCGCTTTGCTCCCACTTGCTACGTTCCCACGAATATCCGAACACAGCCTTCAGTTCGTGGTCGGTGAGCGAGAGCGTGTAGTTCACGAGCCATTCCAAGCGGTTGGTCCACCACTTCTGATAGTTGACGTTGGCACGTCCTGCATAGCCGTTCCAGAAAGATTCGCTCGAAGTGGAAGGCGTATAGAAGTTCGACTTTTGGTCGTTGTACTGCAAAGCATAGTTGAGCGAAGTATTGAGATAGTGCTTGTCGGTTTGCAGTATATTCACCTTCACACCTGCATCGCCCAAGAGGTAAATGCGGTCGCCTCGGCTCACGTTGTCGCGGAGGTCGCCCACAGGATTATGGATGTCGGTAGGCGAGTTTGGCTGATAGTAGCTGCCATCATCGTTCTTCACTGGAATCGTTGGATTCATGGTGAGCGCTGTATCGAACAGCCCGTTGTTGCCCCAATCTTCATGCACCTTGCGTGCTGAGAGGGAAGAATTGAACTGAACTCGGTTGTTGAGCACACGCTGTTCACCCACGAATCTGGCTCCGTATTCCTCACGACCCGAAACGATGTCCATACCGTTTGCCTTCTTATAGTTGAGAGAAGCACCGAAGAAACCGTTCTTCGTGGAACTATCAATGGAGAGATACTGGTTGAGGTTGTAGCTGACAGGTCGAGTGATTTCGCCCCACCAATCGGTGTCGGCACCATAGTCCTGCCCACGACGGGAACGACGGAACTCATCGGTAGTCAAGATGGAAGGTTTGTCCTTCTGGAAGTTGAGGGCGATGTAACTGTCGTAAGTGACATTTGTCACACCTGCTGTGCCCGAACCCTTCTTCGTAGTGACGAGAATCACACCGTTGGCACCACGAGTACCATAGATGGCAGCCGAACCTGCATCCTTCAGCACGGTGATGGACTCCACGTCCTGCGTAGCAATGTTGCGAAGGTCGCCACCTGCTATACCGTCAATCACGATGAGTGGACCATTGCTTGCCATGAGTGAACCCGCGCCACGAATCTGGAAGTTGGTCATGGTGTTTGGATCGGCATCGGCAGAGGCACTGACATTCAAGCCAGTCACCTTACCCGCAATGAGAGCCATTGGGTCGCTGGCTGCACCCTGATTGAATTGCTCCTTGTTGACTTGTACCACGGAGCTTGATATTTCCTTCTTGGCGAGCGAGCCGTAACCCACCACAACCACGTCGTTCAACTGAGCAACGTCTTCTTTCATGACGATGTCCAAGCCGTTCTTAGCCTTCACTTCCAGCGGATTGAAGCCTACATAGGAAACCACCAAGGTAGCACCTGGCTGGCACTGCAAAGAAAAACGTCCCTCCATGTCAGTCACTGCACCCGTCTGTGTTCCTTTCACTACGACGTATGCACCGATGAGGTCTTCCCCATTTTCGTCCTGGATATGTCCACTAATCGTGGTCTGCGCCAGTGCGTCCATGGAAAGAAGCATTACCGCACATATTGCTATGAGTCGGTTGATTAGTTTTTTCGTTCTCTTCATGTTTCTGAGTTTTAATTGATTAATTGTATGTTGGTTCTATTTCTTTTCTATCCTGATGGCAGCGCCGCCACTTCGTGCCAAGCGCAGCGAGAGCGTGCTCTTGCTGTTCACCTCCACCTGTCGGATACCCATAGCGTATGGATTCTTTTCATAGTCGGCATCTACACCATCCTCGTAAATCATCGCCTTGTAGGTGGCACACTCGTCCAAGAAATCGAGCGGAAGCGAAAGCGTGCGCGACTCTTCATTCGTGATGCTCCCCACAAACCAACGGTCGCCGTTGCGCTCCTTGCGAGCAATCGTCACGTATTCGCCAATCTTGCCGTGAGGAACCACGGTGCGGCTCCATGTGGTAGGGCAACTCTCTATGAAGGTGAGAGCTGGTTGTCCCTCGTAGTTCTCAATGGCATCGGCAGCCATCTGGAGCGGACTGTATATCACCACGAACTCCGCGAGTTGTTTGGCAAGTGTGGAATGTGGATGCGTCCCTTTCACTACCTCCGAGAAATTGAAAATCGCAGGGGTGAAGTCAGTAGGTCCTGCCAATCCACGAGTGAACGGAAGCGTCACAGTGTGGGACGGTGGATTGCCGCCTTTCGCGTCCCATGCATTGTATTCCTGTCCGCGCACACCTTCCTGAGTCATCAGGTTAGGCCATGTGCGCTGAATGCCCGTAGGCATGGCTGGCTCGTGGTTGTCAATCATGATGTGATACTTGGCAGCGGTTTCAATCACCTTGCGATAATGACGGATGCCATACTGCGACTTAGCCAGTTCCTTGCCATCGAGCAGATGCCCCACGTAACCCGTCTTCACGGCACGAATCCCCAATCTCGAATACCAAGCAAAGGCTTCGTCCATCTGCTGCTCAATGAGTTTCGACCTGCCCCACGACTCCATGTGACCGATGAAACGCACACCTTTCTCCTTGCCGTAGCGACACACCTCATCCATGTCGAAATCGGGATATGCTTTCAGATAACTGACTTCCTCGCCATTACCCCATCCATAGTTCCATCCTTCGGCAAGCACACCACTGAAGCCATGTCGAGCGGCAAAATCCATGTATCGCTTCACGTTCTCCGTTGTGGCACCATGCCTTGGTCCCTGTTCCCATGTGTTCTCCTTCTTGTGGATGCTCCACCAAATACCAATGTATCTGCCTGGTTCAATCCACGATGTATCTTCAATCCTCGAAGGCTCGTTCAGATTCAGCATGAGGCGCGAAGTGATGAGTTCTCCAGCCGTTCTTCCAATCGTCATCGTGCGCCAAGGCGATTTCATCTCTCCCCTTGCATACACCTTCACCCCATTCTGCCAAGGAGTGAGAGCAGTCTGCAATGTCACCACACCCGCCTTCTTGTCGTGTATCCGAACTGGAGTGAGGTTGATGCTGGCATAGTCCTCCAGTGCAGCCTCATGCAAACTGAGGTAGAGATCTTTTTCATATTCAATCGTGAAAGGAGTGCAAACCGTGTCCTTTTTGCTAATCAAGTCGCGTGTATAGATGCCTTCGAAATACTCCGTGTGATTACTGGGAATAGACCATGCCTGCGCATCGTGGACGAAGGCAAATTCCGTAAGTTCCTCCAGCACGCGAATTTCCTTACCCGTATGTGTGTCTGGCAAAACATATCGGAAGCCTATTCCATCGTTGAAAACGCGGAAAACCAAATTCATCTTTCTTCGGTTTCCACGCTTCTCCTGGAAACCGACAGTCAGTTCATAATAATGGTTACGAACTTCCTCGTCCTCGCCCCAGACTTGCTTCCATGTCTCATCTTTCGATGTTTGGCGTTTGCTCACCATTTTTACATGAGCACCCACTTCGCCATCGTCGAGCAGGAATCCCAAACGGGAATCATCTACTATCAAAGCACCTTGATACTTCACATTGTAAAAAGGCTTACCGGATTTCACACCGACAGTTACCATCACGGAACCATCGGGTGAAAGTGCCGATACGTTGGTAGCATGAGCCACTTGGTAACTAATTAATACCAAAAAACTAACTATTAACCATCTATTTACTAATCTATTTTCCATTGTGCTATAGAATGAAGAATTTGTTAAGTGATTGCAACGAATCGTTAAGTGATTGCGATGGCAAAGTTATATGCATTTATTTCGCTTCACAATAGCATCAAAGAAAAATCTAAATCATCAAAACACCCAATCGCTTTATTTTCAGTCCTTTACTTTCTTAATCATTACATAAATATCAAGATTATTACAAATAAAAAAAGTCTTGCTATTGCTAACAAGACCATTCTTTTAAGCAAAAAAGCTGACTCGAAAAACGAGAAACAACGAACGATAATCCTCTACTCTTCCATCCTTTTCACATCCTCCTCGAAACTCTCCTTCTGTTTTGCCTTCGCCTTCAACTTGGAACGATAAGTGTAGATGGTAGTGATACTTGACCGCAAAATCGATGCAATCCTCTGATTGTCTGTGAAACCTAAGCGAATCAATGCAAGGATGCGCAGTTCTGTGGTCAGTTTCTCTCCGTGTGGCACAATTCGCGAGTTTTCCTCGAGCAAAGCATTCACCCGTTCCACAAAATGTGGATAGATACTCAGAATGGCTTCATCAAATTGCTTGAAGTAATCATTGGTCAGTTCGGCTAAGTTTCGCTCACTTTTCAGTTCTTTCATCAGTTCCTCAAATTTCCTGTCCCTCAACAAACGGCTCGAACGCTTGTTTTGTTCATCTGCCTTATTGATAAAAACGCCTCCCAATTCAAAGAATCTACCGATATATTCCTCTTTGATGCGCCCCGACTCTTTGATTACTCGGTTCGTTTGACTCAACTGCTCGTTGGCATCGTTCAGTTGCCCCACCGTCTGCTCCAATTGCCGATTCATCTCTTCGTTGTGGGCATTTGCCTCTTCCAGTCGGCGAATCAATCGGGAACGATAAATCCTACTGATAATCAGAATAAGCGCAACAAGCGAAATGGCAACTAGCAAGGCTATCATGATATTTTGCGCACGAGAACGAACCTTATAATAGGCATCTTCAATCTGAGGCATCAATTGTGCAGCCTGCAAGTTGCGCAAACGGGTGCCATAGAAAGAAGCATCCGCCATAGATGCATTGAGATAGCGGAAAGCACGCTCGGTTTCTCCCTTCTCCAAAAGCAACATCGACAACTCACGTAGAGAATTGTTTTCCCGAATGGCACAGCGCTCATCGTTGATGGCAGAGAGCAACAAGTATTCCTCCCGCTTCTGCATGTCGCCCTTCAAAGAATAGAAATATGCCAATGTGCTCATCAATACGGAATGAATTCGCCCACCTTGCTCCTGGCGACGATAATTTTCCAACAAATCAATGGCTCCATCCACATCACCTGTCTCAGCCCGATAGGTGGCTTCGGAGAAGATTCTGAAATAGTCGTCTTGGGGATTCAAGGCAATCATTCGCTCTCGATACATCACCACGCTGTCTTGATACTCCTGCGAATAGACTGTTCCTCTCGCCTGCTCCGACATGAACAAATAGTACTCCTGCATGGCATTGTAGTATTCGGGAAGGGTGGTCTCGCTCAATTCATCCACAGGTATATTCTGCAACACAGTCCGTGACTTGTCGAACAATCCTGCCACAGCAAGAAGATGCGACAATCGCAACTCACAGGCATGCACACGGTCCAAATGCCCCCGACTTCGTTCAGAATCTATGTTCTCCACAATATACTTCATGGCAGAGTCACAGCGGAAAGCCATGTATTCATCGTAAAGACGCATACGAATCTGATATCGGTCGTCGTCGGTCATACCCCTTGCCCCAAGACCCTCACGTATCAGTTCTATACGCTCCTGTTTCTTGGTAACAATCTTTTGTTCCTGTTGGAGAAGAGAATCCAGCGTATGGTAATGAGCACGCAATGGGTCGTTGGCAAAAACCATCGATGAATTCGCCAAAAACAAAACAAACACGCATATCGTTAGGTAAGTATCTCTCATGGTGCCAAGATAAGAAGAAAAACTGAAAAACATGATTCACCGGCAAAGATACAATCTTTTTACTAATCACCACATGTTATTGCCAAAAAATCTCCAATTGTCATTGATAAAAAGAAAGGCTGAAGCAATAAATAAAAAAGAATGTACTAGCATTCTCCTTCGATTGTACTGGTACGCTCTTTCGATTGTACTGGTACGCTCCTTCGATTGTACTGGCACGCTCCTTCGATTATACTAAACCTTGTTTTCGAATGCACTAAACCTTTTGTTCGGCGAAAGCCAATCATTTCTTTGATTCTACTAAATTGCCGAGCCCTCAACGTTAACACGGCGAGGGCTCGTTATCGAAACGGCGAGCCCTCGTTAAAACGATAACGAGCCCTCGGCAACTAGTTGAATCTAAGGGAACGCTTCAGTAAATCCCAAAATGCGGTTCTGATAATCCTAAAATGCGGTTCAGTAAAACCACACCTGCAGTTCATGAAAATCTACTAAAACGATTCGGGGAAAAAAGCAAAACAGCCTAAAGATAAGTCTCTTTCAGCTGTTTCAGATAAGAGAAAAATTGTTTCATCGTCGAAAAAACATCTCGATAGAACATTTTTTCATGCTTATAAAACATCGTTTTTCTTCCTCTCTCCGAAAAAGTTGTATCTTTGCAAAAACCAATGCGAAATATGAAAACAAGTAATCTCATTAGATTTGGCTACCCTCCCCCTCGGGGGAGTCGGTGGGGGGCTTTTCTCATCATCGCCATGATTATTGTCACACAAGTATATGCACAGACTCCTGCGCCTTGTGGACCAGTACCCAACGAGAATCAGCTTCGTTGGCAGGACATGGAGATGTACGCATTCATCCACTACTCCATGAACACCTATACCGACGAGGAATGGGGCTTTGGAAACGAGGACCTGAAGCTGTTCAACCCGTCGGACCTTGACTGCCGCCAGTGGGCACGTGTCTGCAAGCAGGCAGGCATGAAGGGCATCATCTTCACTGCCAAGCACCACTGTGGCTTCTGCATGTGGCCGAGTGCCTATACGGAGTACTCCGTGAAGAACACGCCTTGGAAGAACGGCAAGGGCGACGTGGTGCGAGAACTGGCAGATGCCTGCCGGGAAGAAGGACTGGAGTTTGCGGTCTATCTATCGCCATGGGACAGAAACCATGCGGAGTACGGCCGTCCGGAATACGTCACCTACTTCCGCAACCAACTGCGTGAACTGCTGACCAACTACGGAGAGGTATTCGAAGTGTGGTTTGATGGTGCCAATGGTGGCGACGGATGGTATGGCGGAG
>JAEEGI010001326.1_pt1 | contig 62041 bp, 45 predicted proteins | sample 8958751 | NCBI WGS metagenome assembly JAEEGI01 (sample SAMN16246545, study PRJNA631951) | gut metagenome | biome: gut microbiome; feature: rumen; material: KS-attached | host: Bos | place: Iran: Karaj | collected 2018-10
CCCCAGTCCATGAAAGTGCTGTAGTCAGCATAGTCCGCAGAGGCCAATGTGGGGTTGTCGCCCGTGCCCCATCCGAAGAGGTCTATCCAACCACTATAGGTGGAGCTGATACTGCGGTTATCACTTCCGCTGACATTACCTCCGTAATATACAAAATAATCGGCTGTTTGTGTACCTACATAATCATACTGGTGTTCAGCAAAACGCCAAGTTTTGGTGCTTGCTTGGTACTGTATATTGCCCTGCGAGAAATATACCTGTTGCGTTGCACTCACCGAGAACAGGCCAGGCAACACTCCATCAGTAATAATAGGAGAATCAGGGATAATAGGAGCAATATCTTCTTTTTGACAGCCCACCGTCATCATCATAACGGAAGCCATAAAACAGACCATCATTAATTTACTTAATCTCTTCATATTTATACTATTTTTAAATATAGTTAGGATTGGGATTCCCATGCCTCCCAATCAATTGTATTTATGTATAGTTCAATTTGTTCTTTCAGTTGTGGTATCTCCGTGTGCAGCACAGCAAAAATCGTTTCATCGTCAACATTGAAGTATTCGTGGACTAAGAAGTTTCTCATTCCTGATATATTCCTCCACTCCACTTCTGGATGTGCCGCCTTAAACTCGTCTGTCAACATACGGGCTGCCTCACCGATTATTTCAATGTTCTTCACTATACCATAATAACGGAGGACATCTTCGTGCAACTCGCATTCAGCAAGACCGCCGGCATGTGTCTCCAGCCTCACTATCGCCTCTGCGATATGGACAATCCGCATCTTGTCTTTACTGAACTCTCTCATACATCAAAACCCTGTCTTTTTCTACAGAGGGACGGGCAAAGGGTAAAAGACCTTTTTCTGTCACCAAATCCACTTTTACTCCAAGCAAATCCTGCAAATCCAGCCTCATCCCACTGAGCATGAACAGCCCCACATGGGCATCGCGGTCGGGAACAATCATAATGTCTATATCGCTGTCAGGGCGTTGTTCCCCACGGGCATAGGAACCGAACACCCAAGCCTTCATTACCGGTCGGGTAGAAAAATAGTCGCTTATCTTTTGTGTCAATTCCTTGTCCATTTCATCTGCAAAGATACAATTTATTTTTAAAATATCTACACAAAAATCACATCAACAATCCTATCTAACTACAAACAAGAACAATAAAAGTGTTTGCCTAACTAATACAAGAAGTTGTTGTAAGGGTATCTCACCGCGTGGATTTTCTTCACTTCCTCGTACATCACATTCCGCAGCTCGTCGATATTCTCGCGGTTGGCGGCACTGATGAAGATAGTGTGCAGGGTGTCGTTTTTTTCCGACTGCCGAGCCATCCAGCTGTCCTTCAACATCTCCAGTGTCCAGTTGGCCTTGGTCATGGGTGTCAGGTCGTCCTCTTCTTTCTCAATAAAGGTATAGGCGTCAATCTTGTTGAACACAAGGATAGTAGGCTTGTTGTTAGCGCCGATTTCCTCTAATGTTCGGTTCACGGCGTTGATCTGCTCCTCGTAGTCAGGGTGGGAAATATCGACAATGTGCATCAGCAGGTCCGCCTCGCACACCTCGTCCAGCGTCGACTTAAACGACTCCACCAGTCCGTGGGGCAGCTTGCGGATAAAACCCACCGTGTCGGTGAGCAGAAAGGGCAGATTGCCAAGCACCACCTTGCGCACTGTGGTGTCCAGCGTGGCAAAGAGCTTGTTCTCGGCAAACACCTCGCTCTTGCTCAGCAGGTTCATCAGTGTCGACTTGCCCACATTGGTGTATCCCACCAATGCCACACGCACCAGCGCCTCGCGGTTCTTCCTCTGCTGCACCTTCTGCTTGTCAATATCCTTCAGCTTCTCTTTCAGCAGGGCAATCTTCTCGGTGATCAGTCGGCGGTCGGTCTCAATCTGTGTCTCGCCCGGCCCGCGCATACCGATGCCGCCGCGCTGCCGCTCGAGGTGCGTCCACATGCGGGTCAAACGGGGCAGCATATACTGCAACTGCGCCAGCTCCACCTGTGTCTTGGCGATGCTGGTACGGGCGCGCTTGGCAAATATATCCAAAATCAACGTGGTGCGGTCGAGAATACGACATTCAAACTCACGCTCCAGATTGCGCAGCTGAGCCGGCGAGAGTTCATCGTCGAAGACCAGAAAATCGGCATCTAATGCATTCTTGTACTCCTTAATCTCTTCCAATTTGCCGCTGCCCACATATGTACGTGTATCTGGACGTTCCAATTTCTGAATCACCTGTTTTACCGGTATGCCGCCAGCGGTGTCAAGCAGAAAAGCCAATTCATTCAGGCACTCTTGTGTACGTTCCATCGTCGTGCCGCCACTGCACACGCTCACCAGTATAGCTTTTTCCGGCACCTCCTCTGTGCTGAAGGTGTTCCGTTCCTGTGGCGTTGGGCGTTTCTTGGGCAACCCCTCGGCTTCCCAAGCTCCCGTGGGGCTCTTCCATTTACCGTGGTTATTCGGTTTCCAACTCATGCTCTTGATTCCTGCAATGTCCTAATACAAAACCATCTATTTGCGGTTGTGTCGCTCGTATGCCACCTTGCTCAATCCTGCATTAACAACATTCTGCAGCACCCCTTCCAATTTCTCCCCTGCAGCATCCCAACTATAATTGTCGCAAACAAAAGCGTAGCCGTTCTCAGCCAACTGGTCGCGCAACTGTTGGTCACGCAGCAATGCTATCAAATGTTCTGCAAACTCATACGGGGTATTTCCAATAAGCACATCTTTGCCCTCTTGAGCACGAAGCGAGTCATTTGCTATAGATGTGGTGACACAAGGCAGCTTCATGGCCATCGCTTCCAGTAACTTGTTCTGCAACCCTGAACCCGTCTGCATGGGAGCGGCAAAGATGCGTGCCGAAGCATAGCTTTCGCGTATGTCGTCCACATAACCCGAAACCGTGACAAGCTTGCTGGCCAGATGGCTCACCTTGTTCTTGGGGTAAGCGCCGGCCAGCAGCAATTTCGCCTGCGGGAACTCCTGCCACACTATAGGCATCACCTCTTTAACCAAGTACTGCGATGCATAAACATTGGGTTCATAGCGCATATTGCCACAGAAAACTATGTCATATTCTTTTTCTCGCTCAAGGGGCTTAAAGTATTCGAAATCCACCCCATTTGGAACAACAATAATATCACCGTTCTTACGATGCGGTATCGCCTCACTGTCAGTCTCGGAAATAATCGTCAGCGCATCAAAAATCCTAAACGAATTATACTCCGTTGATCTCAGCATCTTAAACTCAAAATGCAGAATATAGTGCCACAATCCCCGTGATTTTTCCATGCGCCGTTCTGTATTCATCGAGAGGGCATCTTGAAAATCCATCACCTTAGGGATAGGCGAACGGCTCACCAACGTCATGGTACGCACCATTTGGCTGTAGATAACATCCGGCACTACCTGCTTTTCGAATTTCTTATAACTGCGACGGGCCTTCAGCGAGTCCCAGTATCCTATCTGCAACGATTTTGTATACAAATAGTTCCTCAGAACATTCTTATAATTAACCAAACGGGGAGAATGCACCACCTTGATGGCGCGACAATAAGGTGTCAACTTCTCTATACTCTCTGGGGGAACCTTCGTGTGCGACACACAAAAAAGATACACTTCATTATGTTTTGACAATTCCCTAATCTGATAAAAGGCTCTCAATTTGTCGCCTTTCTCAAGCGGATAAGGGAATCGGGGCAATACAACCAATATCTTCATGATAATAATTGAAAATTAGAAACCAATTTGCTAACAGGTCATTATTCTTAACTTCTTAAATCCTTGCATTAAAACAGCGACGTCTGTGTCCCTTCGGCAAACCCTTCACGTCCTTCATCGACATCGTTCAAACCATCCTCTTCAGTCTCATCATCAGGATTCGGCTCCGGCTCTGCTCCGGGTTCCAACCAGGTAAACGCCTTCACTTTGCTGGTTGTCACACGTTTGCCCTTGGCCTTGTATCCCTTCACAGCGATAAACTCATCCACATTGATGTCCTCCTCCAATATCTTCTTGCCCGACGCCTCGTCGTAGCTGACATGCAGATTGGGGTATGTGTCAAGACTGTAGGACACCAGCCTGTCGCCCTCGTCGATGAAAGGCAACTTCTTGTCGCTGTCCTCGGGCTGGAAACGCTTCAAATAGTAACTGCCCGTCTCCCCTTCTTGATACAGTATTGTAACAATAGTGCGGGCGTTATACTTGCGTATCTCTATCATATCATCGTCGAAGTGAGTATTCAAATCCTGACCCGAAAGGCGCACATAGCCCGACTGGGTAAGGGTAAACACACGGTCTCTGCCCGAGAAACGACCTAACGAGTCGCCTGCTCCGTTCACATTCAGTCTTCTTACCGTTGGGTCAAACCAAATCTCACGGGCTTCGAGAGTCGAAACTCCCTCCCCTTTCTTGGTGATGTTGCGCACAGCATTGCGCGTCAATATATTGCCCATGGCCTTGCGTCCCTTGATAGCCAGTTTGGCAAAGTCGAAATCAAAGCTCACCTTTTTCAACTTGGCCTTGGTAGCATGGTGAACTGTGATGACCTCCGCCTCACCATTGGGATTGGCTGTGAAATAGAGTATCTTGGTACCTTTGGTCCCTTGTGTGAGGTTGTACTCCGTGTCGCGCGTTACACCCACCACAGAGAAACGTTTGACAAAGGCAAAGCCCATTGCCCCGTCACGATACACCATATTGTATACCGTGCGGTCGTCCTTCTTTCGGAAAAGACCTATATGCAACAACTCCTTGCATGCCGGCGAACCCACAAAAGCTTTCTCCTGCACTTTAGTGACCACCATTGTGCCATCGGTGCGGAACACTATGATATCGTCCATCATTGAGCAATCAAAAGCATACTCGGCACCCTCGTCTTTCTTCAATCCCGTTCCGGCAAAACCTGTAGCCATGTTGACATAGAGTTTTTCGTTTGCCATAGCCACGTTGGCAGCCTGAATGTCCTCGAAATTACGTATCTCGGTCTTCCTTTCACGCCCCTTGCCGTAAGTCTCAAGGATATGCTGGAAATAATGAATGGCGTATTCGGTTAGATGAGCCAAGTGGTTCTTGGTCTCCTCTATATCCATTTCGATGTTGGCAATCTCCTGCTCGGCTTTCTTGATGTCGAATTTGGAGATTTTGCGGACTGGCTTCTCGCACAATTTCAACACATGGTCACGGGTTATCTCCTTGCGGAAAAGGTTTCGGTAAGGATCAAAACCATGCTCTATTCCAGTCACTTGGTCTTCCCAAGTCTTATAATCTTGGCGTTCTAAAATTTTATATATTCCCTTCTCGAAGAATATCTTCTCTAACGACACCCAATGCCAGCGGTCCTCCAACTCTGCAAGCAGAATCTCCAACTCTTGTCTCAACAAATCCTTTGTGCGCAGAGTTGAATGGCGCAATATATCGCTTGCCGTCATGAAAACGGGCTTGTTGTCCACAATCACGCAGGTCTGCGGCGAGAAATTTATTTGGCAGTTGGTAAAAGCATAGAGCGCGTCAATCATCTGGTCCGGCGATACACCCGAAGGCAAATAACACACTATCTCCACTTCGGCAGCAGTGTTGTCATCAACCTTCTTTATCTTGATTTCCTCCTTCTCGTTGGCTTTCAAAATACTGTCTATCAACACATCGGTAGTCACCGTATACGGTATCTCGGTGATGACAATGGCTTTGCGCTTGTCGTCATAGTGCATCCTGGCACGTATACGCAACCTTCCTCCCAAGGCACCATCATTATACTTCGACACATCAATAAGTCCGCCCGTGGGGAAGTCGGGATAAATCTCAAACGGCTCATCCTTTAGTACATTGATAGACGCTTCTATCAACTCGCAAAAATTGTACGGCAATATGTTCGATGTCAGTGTCACCGCAATGCCTTTCGTACCCTGGGACAACAATAGCGGGAATTTAATAGGCAGCGTCACCGGTTCCTGTTTGCGGCCGTCGTAACTTGGCTTCCATTGCGTGGTCTTGGGATTAAACACCACCTCCTTGGCAAATTTCGAGAGACGAGCCTCAATGTAACGGCCGGCAGCGGCACCGTCACCTGTCAATATATTACCCCAGTTACCCTGACAATCAACCAACAGGTTCTTCTGCCCCATTTTCACCAACGCATCGTTAATGGAGCCATCGCCGTGGGGATGATACAACATCGTCGTACCCACAATGTTCGCTACCTTTGTAAAACGTCCGTCGTCAGTCTCTTTCATGGCATGGAGAATACGACGCTGGACAGGCTTCAATCCATCGTCGATATCAGGCACCGAACGGTCAAGGATAACATCGGATGCATAGTCAATCCAATAGTCGCGGAACATGCCGTTTAGCGACAATGTCGAGCCTTCGCCCGTCGGCTCTTCAGCCAAAGGTGCGGGGTTCTGTGTCGTAGAGTCTGAGCCAGTGTTCTGTGGCTCACCCTCTTCTGCACTCCAGGTCTGTTCTTCAGGAATATGATGCTCTTCGTCCATATTGCAATTTTAAATTGCAAAGATACATATTATTTCTGATACTACTGATTTCTATTGCGACAAATTATGAACATTTTTTCTCACAGCCATCCAACAACACCCTGTTCGTCTGTACTCCATTCCCTCATCCCGTCCATAAGAATACCACTATATCAACTTGTATACACCGAATTGGCTTACAAATACTATTTTTGTGCAAGCCCCTATCGCACTGCCCTTGGTTCGCTCTTTCGTCCACCCTTCGACCTCAGTTCTCCCTCAGTTATCCTTTTGAAATGGGAGAACGATGGGAGAACGATGGGAGAACTGAGGAATAAGGAGCGAAGGGAGAGCTGCCAGACCCATATCGGTCATTGCGACGGGAAACAGAATAAAACGGTCATTACCAGCCTTTCCATTTCTCATGTCACCGCTTTGTTTCTGAACAGCCTCTATCGGAATCCTACTTAGCCTAATATCTGATTATAGTTAAAGTAACACTATAAACGCATATTCGTAAACAAAATAAAATGAATAATATATATACTGACATATTTACAAAGTGTCAGTGCTTGGAGGAATACTTTGCTGCAGGCTTGGCAAAACCTAAAAGTTTCGGAATGTAAGCGTCAAGATGATGATTATGCAGAACCTGACGAATGGCCGACTGACATTCTTTCTTATAGTAAAAGAACATTAGATTTTGAGCTTTTTTTTCGTCGGGAGCGGTGGCCACATAGATTGGCTCCATATTTTCGGGATTAATACCTGTATAGTACATCTCCGTACTAAGGGTCATGGGCGTAGGGGTAAAATCCTGAATCTGTTCTAATCGATAGCCCAAGCGCTTCATTTCCACGGCGAGGTCGGCCATGTCCTTAAGCTGGCACCCTGGATGAGAACTGATAAAGTACGGAATCAATTGGTAACGCAGTCCTGCCTGCTTACAGATTTCATCAAAGCGATGCTTGGTTTCAAGAAAGAGTTCGAACGACGGCTTTCGCATCATTGACAACACTTTATGACTTGTATGTTCAGGTGCGACTTTAAGTCTTCCGCTAACGTGATGCAGTACCACATGCTTGAAGTAATCCCAGCCGCCGTTTTGCTCGGTGAAAAGGTCGCAACGAATGCCACTCCCTATGTAAACATGTTTTATGCCGGGAATGGCCGATACCTTTTTGTATAAATCAAGGAGCGGCCGATGGTCTGACTGCAGATTGCGGCACATGGTGGGTTGTATGCAACTGTATCGCGGGCAGCGACGGCAAAGTTCGGCATTCCGTCCCGCCATACGATACATATTGGCCGACGGACCGCCAAGGTCGGTGATGACACCGTTGAAATCCGCCCTCTCGACAAGTGCCTTTACTTCTTTCAGAATCGAAGCTTCCGAACGACTGGCAATCTGCTTGCCTTGGTGCGCTGAAATAGTACAAAACGAGCATCCCCCAAAGCAGCCACGATGAATATTGACCGAATTCTTGATCATCTCGTAGGCTGGTATGGTGCCACGTTTTTTGTATTTGGGATGCGGCAGACGCATATAGGGCAAATCGAAACTGGCATCAATTTCCTCCGTTGTCATGGGAGGCTCGGGTGGATTGACGACAACAAAGCTGTTGCCGTGCCGCTGCACGAGGGTGGCGCATTCTATCTTGTTGCTCTCCTGTTCGATGATGTGGTAGTTCTCAGCCTCGGCGCGCTTGCTGCGCTGGCATTCCTCAAAGGAGTGTAGTTCAATAGTCTGATTGTTCTGAGTAATCTGAATGTTCTGGTTGACTCTGTAGGCCACCTGGGGAAGGCGGTAGAGGGATTCTATGGGTTGGCCTTCGTCCAGCAGGCGGGCGATCTTGAGGGTGGTACGCTCGCCCATGCCGTAGTTGAGCAGATCGGCAGGGGTGTCCATTAAAATACTGGGAAAGAGCTTATCGTCCCAGTAGTCGTAATGAGCTAAGCGGCGCATCGAAGCTTCAATACCGGCAATAATTACCGGTACATCGGGATATAGTTGTTTGAGGATGCGGCTGTAGACATAGGTGGCGCGGTCGGGTCGGAAACCCGCCTGGCCACCGGGAGTGTAGGCATCGTCATGGCGCAGACGGCGGGCAGCGGTGTAGTGGTTCACCATGCTGTCCATGGCTCCGCTGGTAACGCCGAAGAACAGACGCGGCCTGCCGAACTTGCGGAAGTCGCGCAGGTCGTCGCGCCAATTGGGCTGCGGGATAACTGCCACACGGTAGCCCGCGGCCTCCAAAGTCCTGCCTATAACAGCGGTACCAAAAGCCGGGTGGTCGATATAGGCGTCGCCCGTGACAAGCACCACGTCCACCGTCTCCCACCCCAGACGCTTTACCTCATCCAACGTTATGGGCAAGAAATGACTCATTCAGTACTTCAACTAAAAGTCGAAATGAACACCTAATCCGACACTTATTTTCTCGTAGTTGAAATAGTTGAAGCTATCCGGCCAGTCGGTAAGATAGGCATACCCCATATTGAACGAGATTTTTACCGATTGCCAACCGATACGAGCCACGAATTGGGGCTGGAGCAGCACATGCGAGTTGTTAAAACTCTCTTCAAATTTCTTCGTACCGTCAGCCTGCACTAAGTTCTTCTCAAAATTCGGATACAACATGCCGCCTTTAAAGCCGAAGCCGAAATCGAACACGCCGCCGAGCAGATTCACCCAACCTACGTTCACCTGACCGAAATAGAGATTGTAGTGGCCGTCCACCCTGTGGAATGTGTTGTCGGAATTGATATCTGTGTTATGGACCGAGCTGCCATAGCCATAGCCCACATAGCCTTCAAGCACGGCATTGCTGCCCATCGGAAGGAAACCGCCGCCCGCACCCTGGAGGTGGTAAGCATTGGTATTGGAGAGATTGGCTGCAACCTGCACCCCGACATGGTTGAACGGAGCATAGGAGAAGGTGCCATTGAGCGCCGGAGCACCCATCAACGGTGCTGTCATGGAGAACGTTGCATCAACTTCCATCTCGCCCTTCTCGTGCAGCAGCGGAATGTCGACATTATGGGGGTGGTAGATAACACATGAGCCGAACATTGTGGTGAGCAACAATGGCAAAGCCACTCGAATAATACTTGTCTTCTTCATAATAGTGTAGTTTCTTAGATTAGTTTGCAAATTTACATAATTTTTCAGACATATACACAAACAAATGATGAAAAAGAATATACAGAACAAATAATCATGGTTTTACCTTTCAACCATCCAGAGCTAAAAGAGACCATTTCGCATGACGATATGGAGGAACGATAGGGAAAAATCCATTTCTCCCCAATTGGTCGTAATGTCACCAGCATTTCGAGCAGAGATAATCTATCGACGGGATTGGGGTTATTGGAATGTCACCTTAGGAAGTGATTCCACAATGTCAAGGGTTTTGAGGCTAAGGGTAATAATGCTTTGAAGCAATTCCAATGGGTACTTTGGATTGCCGTGTTCAATGCCCCATTGGTTGGCATCGTTGAGGATGCCGCTTTTCTTGTCCACTTTGATGCAGTAGCGTTCCATTACCCACTCTATGGCACTCTTGCCGTTGACCACATAGTCGTATGCCCGCAAGGGGATGCTGCGCAGGGTGATGAATTGGTTGTATTCGATGGCACTCTTGTCTTTGTCCTTGCCTTTCTTGGCAAAACGCATTTGCTCAACATGGTAGAGCTTCTCTGGGGTGTCGTTGTCGGCTAAGCCAGGCAGCATATTATGCCAGTCAACAATGACATCTTTTGTGGCAGGGATTTGCTCATAGTTGAGATGGAGATCCGCCAGTTCACGCCCTGCACGACTGAAAGCCCAGAAATCCTCAGCCTTCTCCACAAGTGGCAGGCGTGGCAGCATCTTCTTCAAGTCATTGGCGAAGGTCTCACGATAGGATGGGCAGTGCAAGAAGCCGTAGACATAATAGAAAATATCTTCTTTCTGTACTTTGCTGCCATACTGCTCCTGTGCCCGTTTGAGGATAAAGTCAGTAATGGCATCATGACGAATATACTTATCCTGCCCATCATCAAATAAAGAACCCTGCATCCCCTTCCGTTTCTCGTACCAGTAGAGGGGGAAACATTGTGGGTCTCCAATAAAGTGTGAATCAGTTATGTTTTTTGTCATTAATACAGATAGTTCCTTAGTGGTTCCCACACACGAAATACACATTATTGTATTTTGCTTATTTTCTCCTTGTGGAAATAATTGGTCGAATTGACCTCTCCGGTGAATAAATGGAATTCCATGATAAAGATATTGTTTGTAGAAGGGTCTATATAGAGCTGTTTTTATTGTTGTTTCGTCAAATTCACCTTTTATTCCACTTTCTAGTTTTGGGATTAAGCTACTGCTCCAACTAATCTTTGATTCATCGGTATTGATGAAATCATGTATGTCAATTTTATGCTCTTTCTTTTGCTTAATTAATTCATCCACCTGCGCATTATAGAACGTGATAGTATTTTGCATGTTTTCACTAACAGATATTAGTGAACTATTATAAACCCATACATCTCTACTTGAATTGATTCCAAGAGAATTAATTGAAAAGTAACTCTTAGAGCTCTTATCGAATTTTTTCTCTGACTCTATGGGAATGTATATAGAGAAACTATTGTTGCGTTTGTTTATCCAATCACCATGCTCGTTAGGGTGCAGGGTGTCCATCTCCATAGAGGCTATGCTGTGTGCTTTGTGGATAATTTCTAATTTCCGTTCTCGAGTGAGGTAATCGCCAATGTCGTGGTAATGGATAGAGGCTTTGCTTTCGTGTGGTTTCTTGACTAATAGTGTGATGCTAACAGGGGTACGGCTGCCACTACCGAATATCTTACCACCTTCCCGACGGGAGAGTTCACCACTTGTACGTTGATTGCCTCGTAAATTGAAAACGAAAATCTCAGCAAACTCCTGTTCAATATTTTTGCGGAAGCCGTCAAAGGCATTGTTGTCAAGCCATGCCCCATTGCTCACAAACGCTACAATGCCATTGTCCTCTAATCGATCAGTAGCGTATCGGAATGCCTTGATATAACTATCGTAAAGTGCATTCTTGTTAGTAGCAGTTCCTCCTTCGACATACTTCTTCTGAATAGCTGTTTCTAACAATGGGTAGTGCTGATTTTGAGCGTTGTCGTTGGCGCTCTTTTGGCCTGCGGAATAGGGAGGGTTGCCGATGATGACGGTGATGGGGCTGTTGAGTTGGCGTTGGACACGTTTACTGTTTTCTTGGAACGGGGTTTCGAGACCTTCTATTTCTTTTTGGCGGGTGCGTCCGCTTTGTTTGGCGTACATCTGTTCGCCCAGTTTGAAAGTGTCGGTGAGGCAGATGCCGGGGAATGGGGTGTAGGCCTTGGAGCACAGGCTTCCAGCCTGTTTGGGGTACAGGCTCCCAGCCTGTACTATGGACGAGGTACCCATACTCTCAACGGGCAAGGTGCCCGTACTCCTAACGGGCAAGGTACCCGTACTCCCAACGGGCAAGGTGCTCGTACTCCTAACGGGCAGGGTGCCCGTATCCCGAGTGCCCGTATCCCCGATAAGGTCGTGATAGACATTCTCGATGTTGACACTGGCGATATAATAGGCCAGCAGGACTATCTCGTTAGCGAAGATTTCATGTTTGTATTTGTATTCGAGATCCTTGATGATGCCGCTTTGCAACAGGCGAGTGATGAATGTGCCCGTGCCAGTGAATGGGTCGATAATTTTCACATCACGGTCGTTCAGTGAACGTCCAAAGTGTTCATTCAGCACATACTCCACACTGTGAATGATGAAGTCTACCACCTCAACGGGTGTGTAGACAATGCCCAATTGTTCTTTGACCTTCGGGAAAGCAGTGGTGAAGAACTTGTCGTACAGCTCCACTACAATCTTTTGTTTGGATTCGGCATTGTCGATGCCTTCGGCACGGCGGCGCACACTGTCGTAGAAAGTCTCGAGGCTCTTGTGGTCGGCAGGGTCTATTTTCTCGTTGAGAAGTGCCACAATCTTGTTCATGGCTTTGCTCACAGGATTGCCGGCTGTGAACTCGTTATTGTCAAAGAGCGCTTCGAAAACTGGCTGAGTGATGATGTGTTGAGCCAGCATCTCGACAGCTTGAGCCTCGCTGACGGAGGGGTTGATGTCCTTGTGAAGCCCACGGAGGAAACTGTCAAAAGCCTTTCGTGCTTTGGGCTCTTCTGTTATTAGGTGGTTGATTTGTGCGATGTGTTTTTCAGCAATCTTGGCCACATCGCTTGCCCATTGTTCCCAATAGCGTTTGCTGCCCACCTTGCGTACCATACGGGCAAAAAGGACATTTTGCAGTTGTTCGAAACGGAGTTCCAGCTGGGTTTGGTAAGAGAGAGATGGTTCTGAGGCATTGGAATCTTCGGTATGCTCTGAATTGTCGGACTCTCCTTGGCCAATTATATGGCTTCCCGGACGAATAAGCTGTACGGTATCTGGTTTCTTCTTGTTCAGGTCAATCTTGTTGACCATGGCGTTGAAACGGTCGTCGTGGGCACGGAGGGCGTTGAGGATTTCCCACACCACGGCATAGCGCTTGTTGTCGTCCAAAGCCTTTTCGGGATCTACATCGCTGGGTACTACGATGGGGATGATGATATAGCCGTATTTCTTGCCATCGGCACGGCGCATAACACGTCCCACGCTCTGAACCACATCAACTTGTGAGTTGCGGGCAGCAAGGAAAATGACAGCATCGAGTGACGGAACATCTACACCCTCGCTAAGGCAGCGCACATTGGAAAGCAGGTGGCAGTCGAGGCCATCGGTGCGGGTGCGTTTGAGCCAAGATAGTTTTGCTTCACGTCTGGCTGCACCCATACTACCATCTACATGGTCGGCCTCGACATGCACAAGACCATTGCGCTCCTCACTGCTGAGACTGGCAAAATAGGCATCGCGACAAACATTGAATGCGGCGGTGATAGCTTTGGATGCTTTGATGTTTTGGCAGAAGGCCACAGCACGGTGCATGGGTTGCGGGTCAATCTCGCGGAGTAGTTTGTTGTCGTAGCGGCTGCGCTTACTAAGGGCATTGATGCAGCCGATGAGTTTGGCCATGTCGTCAGTATCCACTTCTTTTTGTGTGTCGGCATCGAGACCGGAGAGGGCTATCTGCACCTCGGTGCTGACATCGCCCGGCTCAACGTTGAGGATAAGCACTTTGTAGTCGCTGAGGAGGTTTTTGTCCACAGCCTCACCAAAACCTAAGCGATAGAACTCATTGCCGTAGATTTCAGCATCGTCCATGCTGCACAAGTAGGCTTCGTTTTCGCGAGCACGTTTTTGGTCAGCCTCTTTGTACAAGCGTGGGGTTGCGGTCATATAGATACGCTTGTGGGCACGGATAAAGTTGTTGTCGTGTACCCGTACAAAGGCACTCTCATCCTCGTTTTTGAGGGTGACACCCGTGGTACGATGGGCTTCGTCGCAGATGATGAGGTCGAAAGTCAATTCGTCGCCAATGGCACTTTGTGCGGCTGCAATACGTTCAATGCTCTGATAGGTGGAAAAGACTACCAACATACCCTCGCGCTTGTCGTGCTGGAGGGCAAAGAAATTATGCTTGATTTGTTCCACACTGGTAGAGGCTGGCCAAGCCAATTCCTCTATCATAGTTTGGTTGGTGTCGTCGTCCTTGGTGTGGGTGTAGGACACATCTTTATCAGAACAAATGCAGAGGGGACGGATAGGTTTCTGTGCATCGAAACTCCATTCACGGAGAGTCTGACCCAGCAAGGCAATGCTGGGGACAAGGAAAAGGATTTGAGGTTGTTTGTTTACGGACGAGGACGTCCGCACTCCCAAAGCTTCCGCTATGCGCAGGGCGGTGAAGGTCTTGCCTGTGCCACAAGCCATGATAAGTTTGCCACGGTCGCGGTCTTCAAAGTATTTCAGAGCGGCATCGATGGCATCTTGTTGGTGGGGACGCACTTTTTTGTGTTCAGTGATGGCTTGAGAGCCACTAATGCCTTTGTCTAACTCTTCCCAGTTGACAGGCATCTCAGCAAGTTCGGTCAGATGCAGAACCTTGGCTTCAATGGCTTGGTTGGAAAAGCTTTCTGAGGCATGGGAAGTGAACCCGCCTTCGGTAGTATCAATCCAAAGGCGGAAACTGAAGAAATGCTGATTGCCCTGCTCGTCCCTGAACGAGCGGGAAGAGGTAGCGAGAAAAGTATTGACCGCATCTTTGTCAATCTTGGCATTGGAACGATAGCACTTGCATTGGATAGCCCAAAAATCCCCATGGATGGTTTGAGCCACAATGTCTATGCCAGTGTCGTGCAGGGAGATGCTTTGACGGTAAGGGAATTCGTTCCAGAGCCAAACCTGTTGCAGTTCATCGCAATAGGGCGGAATGGTATTAAGCATGGCTTGTATCAAGCGTTCGAAACGGTTGCCTTTGTCGGCTTCGGAGTGGGATTGATTACGGTAGCGGTTGATTACTTTCTCGAAATTGCTCATGATGCTTGGTATTTGTCGGGCGGTTTGCCTTTCCAAGCATCACAAAAAGAAATCCGTGAAGTCTTTTGATGTCTACAACTGAGGTTCGCCAAAACCCTTACTACAAACAAGAAAAGTTCACGGATACCGTGAACGTTTTCCTTCTCTTGTGTAGTAAGATTTGAAATTGGCGATTTCAGTTGTACAAAGAAAAGCAAAAACGCTTAGTGTTATATGTCTTTAGTTCTTAGTTCTGTTTTCTGTCTTGTTGATTCCTTTCTGTTTATTTTCGAGTGCAAAGATACGATTTTTTTTCCAATCGGTGAGATTTGTTGCTATAATATCGAGGTTAAGATTGTGCGACAGGTATCATACGGATGATTTGCGCAAGAATCAGAAGTGAGTGGAAAGAGTGTATCCGGATGAAAAATGTTGTGTGTAATTTTGCAGCCGGAGAGGAACAGGCGGATGGTCGGTGAAGAGGTCTTTTACATACTGTGTTATGGTGATAAAGCAAAGCGTAGATGCCTTTGGGTCGGCATCCACGCTTTGCAATGGGTTGGCGTGTGAACGCCTCCCGGTGAATCAGAATTTGGAGATGTAGTTGAGTGCAGCGTCGAGCTGGGGTCGGAAGCTACCGTTGTGGTCTTTGCGGAGGACTTGTTGGTCGGGGATATGGCCAATGCCTTCGGTGATTTGTCCATTGATACGAGCTTCGAAAGTGGAGGTGTAGATGTAATGTCCCCGGTAGGAATTGCCATCGCCGAAGGGACCACCGTAGTTGAGGTTGATGTCGGTGTAGGGCTGCAGGGGGCTGTTGGCACCGTAGGTGCGTTCGCCAATAGTGTAAACCGTTGGGAGGGCGGCTTTGGCACAGAAAGGTTCAATCTCACCCATGCTGATGGAGTTGATGTCGCAAAGGATGACGTAAGGGATACGCTCGGCGGTAATGTCGCGATAGTATTTCTTGTTGGGATTGATGTAGTAGGGAGCCCACTGGGAGTATTCGAGACGTCCGGGACCTTCTTTGTAGCGGGTCTGCATGACCTCGACTGGCTGGTTGACGAAAGAGCCGATGAGGTAGTCGAGGTCGTCCTGAAAACCACCAGTGTTGCAACGGTTGTCGAGGATGATACCTGCCAGTTGGTCGCGGGGGGTGTCGGTAATAGCGTGAAGCCAGTGGTCAAGGAGCTGCGCACCGTCACTGGACGAAGAGCCGTCGCCAAGGCTGCGGATGATTGGGGTGAAAGCGGCCATGGACTGCCACAGATAGGGTACACGACGGCCATCGGGCAACTGGAAGAGGATGTAGTGGTAAGTGACATTGGAGGAGATGGCCTCCTCGCTGAAGGAGAAGGTGCCAGACTCGTGGGCGAGGACGGTATAGCCTTCGGACTCGATACCGTTGAGGAATGCAAGGATGGCGGGGCGCTCGATAGAGTGGAACTCGATGAAATAGTCACGCTGGCTGACCTCTACCCTACCCGGATAGATAACTACTAATTTGCCGGAGTCGGCAGGATGGGGATGGATGTTCTGGATGACGACGGACATGTGGTGGTCTTTCATGTTGCCGAATATGCCGTAGTAAAGATCGTAGAGGTCGTTGAAACGGACACTGTCGCCTTTGGCATAACGCTGGTCGAGTGCTCGAAAACTGGGAAGGAAGCGGTTGTAGACAGCATCCCAGTCGGTGGTATCAACATCCCAGAAGGCATAGCCTGTGCTGATGCTCTTCCAGATGAAGGTGAACTGATCTTCATAGGTGCTGTATGCCAGTTTATGGCTCTCGCCGATGTAGGGGACATAGTCCGACTCCTTGCGACAGGAACTGAAAACCAAGAGGACGGCGGCTGATAATAGGAGTACCTTTTTCATTGCTGGGCGTTTTTGGTGAGTTGATATGATATGCCGAATGTGACGGAGTAAGTGCTGAGATAGCGGTAATCCTGGAGATTGGGATAACCTTTGTGGTGGCTGATGAGGTCGTAGTAGAGCAGTGCGTCGAGATTGAGATTGAGGCACTGGGTGAGGCGATAGCTGAGACCTATGCCTCCGAGCATACCGGCATCGAAGCGACGGTTCTCGCGGGTGAAGGGACGCTGTTCGTCAAAATCAATAAAGTAGACATCGTAGTCGGTCATGCCGTATGTGGTGCCGTTGACATGTTGTCCCAACCAATAGCCACAGAAGGCTCCCAACATGAGATGCCCCCGGAGAGTCGTGCCCCCAAAGGAAAAGTCGGCCATGAGGGGCAGAGTCAGATAAGTGTTGAGATGATTGGTGTAGACAGGTGAGAGGTAATTGAGATGGCGTTGCAGACGATGGTTGCGCTGCATAAGGCCGAGGTCGGCACGAATGGAGAGCCACGGGTTGACATCATAACGGCTATTTATGCCGAAGTCATAGCCGCAGAGGTTGTGGTAGGTCTCGTCGACACGATCGGCATGGGAGCGGGAAATGATTGTGTTGGCTACTCCTCCACGGACACCCACGAACCATTGGGCTACAGCTGTTTGCTGCAGAAAACAAAGGAGAATAAGGAATAAAATACGTTTCATGGGGAATAGGTGATAATAATTGAAAGCGTTGATTTTAGCGATGTTAATATAGAAAGTTGTAGATTGATGAGAAAAAAAAAGTGCAGCTGAATGATATCAGCTGCACTTATCGAAAAAGTTGGTTAGTCTTGGATAGCTTTGATACCCGGAAGGACTTTGCCTTCAAGGTACTCAAGCATGGCACCACCACCAGTGGAGACATAGCTCATCTGGTCGGCGAGACCCATCTGTTTGACGGCGGCGACGCTGTCGCCACCACCTACGGCTGCGAAGCAACCGTGCTTGCAGGCTTCGGCCACGCTTTGGGCAATGTTTTTGGTACCTTTGGCGAAGGTGCTGAGTTCGAACACACCGGCAGGGCCGTTCCAAAGAATGGTCTTACTATTCATGATGATGTCATGAATAGCTTTGCAGCTTTCGGGACCGCAGTCCATACTTTCCCAACCGTCGGGGACTTCGCCAGAACGAACAATGCGGGTATTGGCATCGTTACCGAACTTGTCACCAATTACACTGTCGATAGGCAGCGTGTATTTCACGCCCTTGGCATCCATACGGCACATCAACTCGCGAGCCAGATCTAGTTTGTCGTCCTCGCAGATGGAATTACCAATCTTACCACCGAGAGCCTTGGTGAAAGTGTAACGCATGCCACCAATGATAATCATGTTATCTACTTTGTCAAGCAGATTCTCAAGAATGCCGATTTTGCTGCTGACCTTGCTACCACCGATGATGGCGGTGAAAGGACGCGGAGGATTATGCATCAGTTTCTCAAGGTTGCGCACTTCATTCTCCATCAAGAAGCCGAAGTATTTGTCGTTGGGGAAAAACTTGGCGATAACTGCTGTGGAACTGTGCTCGCGATGGGCAGCACCAAAAGCATCATTGATATAGCAGTCGCCTAATGCAGCCAACTGACGAGCGAGTTCTTCGCCTCCCTTTGTTTCTTCAGGATAGAAACGGATGTTCTCAAGAAGCATTACCTCTCCACCTTTCAACGCTTTGGCCATGGCTTCAGGTTTGCCGCTGCCAAGAAGTTCCTGAGTGAAATGGACAGGACGGTTGATAAGGGTCTTAAGATACTTGGCTACGGGTTCGAGAGTGAACTCGGGTTCGAAACCGCCTTTCTTAGGACGACCAAAGTGAGCCATGATGATGATTGCGGCACCATCATCAAGGAGCTTGTTGATGGTGGGTAAGGATTCGCGCATTCGGGTGTCGTCAGTAATATTCTTGTTGTCGTCCATGGGGACATTAAAATCCACACGGAGCAGGACTTTACGTCCTTTGAAATTGACATCTTTTATTGATTTCATAAGCAATGTATTTTAGGTTAATAATTTACAGGGATTAGGCTTCGGCATGATGAGGCTCGTGGACAGCCATGCCAATGTAAAGAGCAGAGAGCATAGTGAAGACGAAAGCCTGGATGTAGGCGACAAGACATTCAAGGACACTGATGAAGACACTGAACACCACAGAGATGACAGAGACACCTGCACCGACACCCATGGAAAGTGTGTTGCTGATGATAAAGATGATAACCACAAAACCAAGAATGACAATATGTCCTGCTGTCATGTTGGCAAATAGACGAATCATCAGAACGATGGGTTTTGTGAAGACACCTACTAATTCGACAACCGGCATGAGCGGAAATATTTTAAGCCAAGCGGGTACACCAGGAGTATTAAAAATGTCAATCCAGTAATGCTTATTGCCACTGAGGTTAGTGATGAGGAATGTGATGATTGCAAGGGTGGCTGTGACAGCTAAATTGCCTGTGACATTGGCACCTGCCGGGAAGAAAGGGATGAGACCCATGCAGTTGGTGAAAAAGATAAAGAAGAAGAGGGTAAGCATGTACGGCAGGTATTTTTGGTAGTGTGCCTCGCCAATCATGGGACGCACAATGCTGTCACGAACGAAGACAACAAGCATCTCCACCAAAGACTGAAGTCCTTTTGGAGCTTGGTTATCACGCTTTTTATAGCCATTCTTGGCAATCATGACAAACACAATAAGCAGAATGACAATTATCATGATGGCAGCAGAAACTTTTGTAATAGAGAGGTCGAGAGGTTTGACTATCTTGCCTTCAGCATCCAAACGGGGCTGGCCCGATTCGTCAACACATATGATTTCCTCTTTTTCAATCCCTCCACCAACAAGACGGTAACCTTTATAGTCGGCATGACCATGATGGAATTTGGACGACATGAAGACATCCAGATGACCATCGTTGATAAGGATTATAGGCAAGGGTATAGCAACGGCATGCTCATTCCCGGACTTGTCGAAATAATCGAACATATGCCAAGAGTGGGCATCAGTCACGTGACCTATGATGGTGGAACCGGGATTGAATGCAGTTTCACTCTCCCCTGCTTGATGGCTTTCGGCATCTTGGGCAGACACATGCATTCCAAAAAGCAGAGTCAAGGAGAACAGAAATGTAAATAACTTCTTCATAGTAGCAATATTTGATTGTGATTAATCACTTGTTTTCGAAGTGTTGTTGAAAATATCCACCTGCAGAGAATCAAAAAGACCTAACTGGTTTTTAGGTTCAGCTTTGGCGACAGCTGTTTTATATTGTTTTAAGGTTTCTCGTACAATACGCTTGACTGCCGCTGGACGAGTGATCCCCAACTCTTTGGCATAAACTTTCAGCACATCACCCTCCCTCTCGGGGAGGGTGATGCTGATTTTCTTAGTTTTTTTTGCCTTGGCCTTTTTGACCTGTGAGGTTGTTTTCATATACAGGATTAAATGTTATACCCTTGTTGGGCAAGTGCAGTCTTCACCTGTTCAGAACGGTTGCTGTCTTTGAGTACTTCAAGGGCAACATGATTAAGGGTATAAAGTATCTGACAAGATTCCTCAATGGCGTGTTTGACACCGGAAGCTTTGGATGTGCCATTATACTGGGAATAATAACCTAAGTTCTGAATATAGTACTTATAGATACTGTCCCAGATGGCATTGGCCCGCTCCACACCATACACATCATAATAGAGGTCGATGAGGATGACGCTATACTTGTCGTAGGGGAAATTGGACTCAGGGAAGTTGGCATCACTAATATCAAGTAGTTTGCGAGCACGTACAGTATCGCCTTTCTCTATCAACTCACGAGCTGCGATGCAGAAAGTTTGACGCTGGACTGTGCCCATGTTGATGCTAACAGGATCAACGTAAATGTCAGCGTTGAGATTACCCCACTCCAAGGGATGGATTTGACCTTCGTCATCCTTATAGCCATTGATAAAATAGTCGTAGGTCTCTTCGGTAAAAGTCTGCAAAGCATAGCGGTTGTCGCGCTTATCGAAAAGAACAGGCTGAACGACTTTGGCTTCGTAAGGAACTATCTTATAATTCATACCATCTTGCACAACATAACTACGGATAGGTACGAAAACATCTTGAATATAACTGGGGTTCATGATGTTGATGTCGCGCATGAACTTATTGGTACCGATGATGTCGAGTATCATGAGTTCATGACGGAAAAGGCTACCCTTCTTAATCTGCCATTTAATAACAGGATTCACTTGATCGGCAAAGGCTGCTGGGATAACACCAGCCTTGACCAAGGCAGGAATGTCGAGGGTAATCTTGAAACGCGTTGTGGGAAGTACAACGACTTCTTCACCACGAGCATCACGTGTGATGAATTTCTCGGGATGGTCACGCAACAATGCCAAAACATCGGTAACCTCGAAATAGTCGTTAGCCTTGTCTTGGAGATAAACCACATCCTTGCCAAGACCATAAAAGTCTTTTGTCAGCGTGAACGGCATGGGGTCTGACTCATACAATTTATTAAAGAGTTGCTCGACATACCAATGCATACCTGAAAGAGTATAATTAAGGATACGCACATCGGTGCGGAAACCTTCTACCTCCTGGGCATACCAAAGCGGGAAAGTGTCGTTGTCACCAAAGGTTATCAACACTCCATTCTTATCGACAGATGCAAGATAGTTCTTGGCAAAGTCGCGTGCAGCATATTTCTGCGAACGGTCGTGATCATCCCAATTCTCAGAAGCCATAAGTATGGGAGCGGCAAACAGACACAACAAGAACACCACCGGCATGACATATTTATAGACATACTCTTTCTTAAGCATGCGTGTAATCCAGTCGGACAGAGCCATCACTGCCAATCCAATCCAGATGGCAAAGAAACTGAACGAACCGACAAAAGCATAGTCACGTTCACGAGGCTGACGTGGAGGCATGTTAAGATAGATACCGATAGCAATACCCGTCATGAAGAACATAATAAATACGATTAGAGCATCTTTCTTGTTGCGTTTGATGTGGTAAACAAGACCGCAAATACCCAACAATAGGGGCAACAGATAGTATACATTGCGGGCTTTGTTGTTCTTCATGTGGTCAGGCATATTGTCCTGAGGGCCGAGTCGGGCTTCGTCAATAGCCTTAATGCCACAAATCCAGTTGCCGTTCATATAATCACGTGTGCCATCATCATTGAAATAATGACCTTGGATATCGTTCTGACGACCCGCAAAATTCCACATGAAATAACGCCAATACATGAATCCCATCTGATAGCCATGGAAATATTTGAGGTTTTGTGCAGCTGTAGGCTTATGGTCTCCACGGCATTTGCCAGCCCAATACTCGTAGAACTGGGGGTGACGGCGTGAATTGTCGTCGCTATACATACGGGGAAATACTCCTGTATGGTTCTGACGATATATAAACTTCTGCTGATATGAAGCCGGGATATAGCGGTCACGACCTTGTTCATCTGTTCCACGCACATATTTAGTGTAACCACGATCGGCATCAATGGGTTTACCTGCCGTGTAGTACTGTCCAGTGAAAAGCGGTGTGTCGCCATATTGCTCACGACCCAGATAAGCACGCATGGCAACGGCATCTTTAGGAGCGTTTTCGTTGAGCGGGGTGTTAGTGTTTGCACGGATAACCAAAAGGAAGAATGTCGAATAGCCAATTACCAGCATCAGGAATCCCAAAATGGCAGAATTGATGACAGGTTTATTCTTTTTCTTTCCCGAGGTATACCAAAGTCCCCATACCACCAATGCGGTAAGCAGAAGGAAGAACACTATTGTGCCGGTATTGAAAGGAAGATGCAATGTATTGACAAAGAAGACATCAAAGGCGGAATCGACATTCACGATACCCGGGATAATGCCCCACAAAATCAAAGCAAGTAAAATCACAGAGATGACACCGCTCCAGATGAAACCTTTGACAGTCGTTTTAGGCCATTTGCGGAAATAGACCACATACACAATGGCCGGCACTGTCAGCAGGTTCAATAGGTGGACACCAATGGCAATACCTACAAGCAGACACACCAATACCAGCCATCGCAACGAACGTGGGTCGTCGGCCTGTTCTTCCCATTTCAGAATGGCCCAAAACACCACTGAAGTAAAGAAAGACGACATAGCATAGACCTCGCCTTCTACAGCCGAGAACCAGAATGTATCACTAAAGGTATAAGCCAAAGCTCCGACAATACCTGCTGCATAAACCGCCCATGTGCGAAAATCTTTCATGTCAGGATTCTTCGGGTCGGGAAGCAGATGTTTGGCCAGCAGGGTAATGCTCCAGAAAAGGAAAAGAATGGTGAATCCACTGCATACAGCTGACATTACATTGACAGCATGGGCAACATTCTCGGGTGTAGAAAACATTGAGAACAGGCGACCAATCAACTGGAATGACGGTGCTCCCGGAGGGTGTCCCACTTGAAGTTTGTTTGCCGTGGCGATATACTCACCACAGTCCCACCATGAGGCAGTGGCCTCGGCAGTGAGAATGTAAACAACACAGGCCACGATACATACCACCCAGCCTATGATGTTGTTCATCAGATGATATTTTTTCAAAGTATTCATAGTAATGATGTAGAATGATTTTATAAATACTGTATTTTTCGATTATTTCAGTCCCTGTTGATCGGCATTGTCATGCAACGGGCGCCACCACCGGCACGGGGCAACTCACTGGCTTTAAACGTAACTACGAATTTCTCATAATTATGCATATCGGTTTTACCGCTGCACACATCGTCGGCATCAAGGACACTGAAACCCGCCTTGTTCAGACTCTCAATAGTATTCACGTTACGCTCATAGCCTATCACCTTACCATCACCAAGAGCAAAGAAATTGGCACCGCTATGCCATTGTTCACGATCCTGATACCATGTGTCGGGACCTCCACAAAACACCGGTTCCATATCCATGCCACAGCGTTTCAAACCTTCGAGCATGTTGTTCAGCTCTGTTACTTTCATCTTGCCATTATCCAACTCGATAAGTGTGGTGGACTTGCCTGAGAAAAGCCCAGTTTTCTCCAGCATAGGCTGATAAACCATACATTGATGACTTCCCAAGAAAGTATAGACCATATCAAGGTGAATAAACGAGTCGGGCTTATGCGGCAATTCCTGAACCAAAATACGAAATTGTTTCCGTTCTGCTGCAAACTTGTCTGCCAAGTACTTTATCCCTTTATAGTTCGTCCTTATTCCCATACCAATACACAGCAAATCGGGTGAAGCAATCTGAACATCACCGCCTTCAGTGCGCGCACTATGATTGTGATCCATGGCACAGAATGTCTTTGTGCGAAAATAATCCTCAAAAATAGACTTATAGATAAGGGTTTCGCGCTGACGTACCCTGAACGACATCGAATTAATCAACACTTCATTATACATTGACGACGAAGCATCGCGGGTAAAGAAGAGATTATAGAGGGGTTTCAGTGTAAAACGCTCTTCTTTAAATGACTGGGGGTCGGTGTCATCATGAAAAGGAACACCTTCTATTAATTCCTTAGCCAACTGATCGCTTGGATGACGCATCAACTCATCTATGATATGCTCACAGCCGTCAATCTTACAACTTTGAGACACTATCAGTTGACGCACATCGTCATTCTCCATCAAATCAGCCAATATGTCTTCAACATAATACACTTTAGTCCATTTCTCAAACACACCGCAAAATGAAGCGTATTCTTTATCCACAATATGTTTACTGAGAATATCACTATATAAAGCCTCGTTAGCGTTTTCTGGGGTCATTCTCTCAATCTCTATACCCGGCCGATGCAGCAGCACAGCATTGAGTCGTCCGTACTCACTCGAAACGTTTACCACCGTTTTATTATTATCCGTTTTTTCTGTCATACATCTTAATTAGTTGTTATACGTTGTATTGCAGCACATTCTTCATGCAATACCATACTTCGCAGATTCTGCAAATATACAATTTTTTTTCGACAAAACATCAAAACGGTCATCTTTTTTTATTTTCTTCACAACTTCAAAGCCAAATACAAGAATTCCGACCCCTCAAACGCACCCGATACACCGCCTTATACACAAACAATTCCTGCCACACCAGCAGGGATTATTATCATGGCTTGCGTAAGTCCAGGATAAGAAAGCAGTATAGAGAGACTACAATAAGAATTAATGATGTCCAATAAAAGTTGCTAAAAGAGTAACCCTCAGAATCAACATGCTGATATAGAATTCGGGGACATCTGATTATTGGTTTAACCCAAATCGGTCGTTAGAAAACAAATAGTGATTGGAATGACGATTCTAACATCCCGTAAGCGGTAGCTAAACAATATATTCCAATACAAACTTTATCCAAAACCCATTATGTCAAACAACTCTTTGAAACAGACCTCCCTAACGCACTTCTCTTTACCATTATTCCGTTTGCAAAGATAAACAATGTTGTTTCTAATAAAACATCTTCCTACCCTCAACACACAAAAGCTTCTTCATTCATCCTGCCGAGTCCTATATCATCCTTGCCTATCTTCACACACTCCATCCCATTAACCCAACTAAAGCCCGATTTGGGATAAAAAAAACAGCGGAAATTTTCCGCTGGTTTTTAATGTATCTCTTATATAATATTTGTCTATCTGAAAGGAAACTGATACCCCACCGTAAGCAGCAATGCCATATTGTTTCCCATGGGGACTTTGGAATTGGCACCATTCAAAGACTCAATGGCATCCGGTGTCTCAGTAACAGCCATAAAGCCATAATCAAGCTGAAGCATGATAGAGAGATCTTGATACTCATAACCTACACCAAACAGCAGGTTGGCATCTATCCTGTTCATCACGTTGAAAGCCGATTCGTTTTTAAGATAGTTCCAATCTCCCTGAGGCAATCCTCGAGTGAATTTCCTATCTTTCACAGTGCCAATCATTCCAATACTAACAGCCGGTCCCACAGACAAGAGAGCATAATGTCCCGGTTCACGAATAGGCAATTCATAACGTATGGTTGCCAATAAAGGTATCTGTGCATACCATGCATCATACGAACCTTCACGGATCGACATGGCCATCTCAAGCACTTCTTGGAATTTGCAGCCACGGCGTATGATATTCACTCCCGTCTGCAAACGGAAGACATCTGCCAACATCGAGGCGGATTGAGTGAATCCATAGGTAACAAAGCCACCCACATTGGCAGCCAATATTGGGGAGTTATCAGCCAAATCATCAACATGTGTGGCAAAACCCGTGCCCACACGCACTCCAAAATTGAGGAATTGCGCCTGCGCCGTTGTAGCGAAGACCGTGACCATGGTCAATACTATCAAAAATCTCTTCATATCGTTTTAAATAAAATCGTGCAAAAATACGACTTTTTTTTGGATTAATGATTTTTTTCTGTTTTTATAGTTTACGGTAGATAAAATCTGTCATCAATTCATACAAGTTCAAACGGGTATTACCTCCATAAATGCTGTGGTTCTTATTGGGATAGATACGGAACTCGAATTGTTTCCCAGCAGCCTCCAGTGCCGTGACCATATCCACTGCATTCTGGAAATGGACATTGTCGTCACCCGTACCATGCACCAAGAGATAGTTACCTTTCAATAGGTGAGCAAAGTTCAAAGGAGAATTGTCGTCATATCCACGGGCATTATCTTGCGGGCGTTGCAGGAACCGCTCTGTATAGATATTGTCATAATAGCGCCATGTGATGACCGGGGCAACAGCGATAGCGCTCTTGAACACTTCATGTCCTTTCAAGATGGAAAGTGTCGACAGATAACCGCCAAAACTCCAGCCAAAGATACCGATGCGACTCTCGTCAATCCATTTCTTTTTGCCAAACCAGCGGGCTGCTTCCACTGCATCCTCACATTCCATTTTGCCCAGATTCTTATATGTCATCTTTTTGAAATGGGCTCCTCGGCCACCAGTGCCGCGACCGTCAAAACAGGCCACCACATAGCCATGCTGTGCAAGCATGTGGAACCAATAATAATCGCTATAGCCATAGCTGTTCGTCACCTGCTGGTTGCCCGGACCGCCATAGACATAGAAGAACAAGGGATACTGTTTGCTCGAATCGAAATCGGGAGGCAGGATAATATAATAGTTCAGCTCCGTGCCCAACGTCGTAGTCAACGTGCCGAAAGTCTTGTTCCCTACCCCATACTCTTTCATTCTCTGCTGCAGGTCGGCATTGTCCTGAAGGGTCTTAAGCAATTTCCCATTACTGGTATGGAGCGTATAAATCGGAGGCGTGTTGGCATCAGTGAACGTGCTGATATAATACTTGCTTGTAGCGCTGAAACTGGCACTATACCATCCCTCTCTCTCGCTCAGTCTCTTTTTCTTCTTACCATTGAAATCAATGCAATACAATTCACGGTTTATTGGCGATGTCTCGTGCGAAAGGTAATAAATCACTCCTGCTTTTTCGTCAACCGAACAAATCGACACCACATCATAGAAACCGTCAGTAATCTGTTTGACCAGCTTACCATTCAAATCGTACATATAAATATGGTTATACCCATTCTTCTCGCTTGTCAGCAACATGTGCTTCCCATCTTTCAGGAACATCCATGTCTCTGGCACTTCCACATAGGCATCATCCTCCTCAACGTAGAGGGTACGGATGGCACCCGTAGTGGCATCAGCCAACAACAGTTCCATCTTGTCCTGCAACCGATTCATGCGCATCATGGCAAGCGTATTGGGGTCTTGTGTCCATTGCATACGGGGCATATATTGGTCGTTCTGACTCCCGATGTTCAATTTCATCGTCTTCTGCGATTCCAAATCATACACCATCACATCCACAACCGAGTTATCCTCGCCGGCCTTTGGATATTTATATGTATAATTTTCGGGATACAACTCACCCCACATCTGCATGGAATACTGCTTCACCTTGCTCTCATCGAAACGATAGAATGCTATCTTCTTGCTGTCGGGCGACCAATAGAAACCCTGTGTAATGCCAAACTCTTCCTCATACACCCAGTCGGTCGTACCGTTGATTATCTCATTGAACTTCCCGTCTGTGGTGACAGCCGTTTCTTTCAACGACCCCAATGCCATCACATACAGGTTATTGTCACGCACATATGCCACCATCTTGCCGTCAGGCGAAAAGGTAGTAAGACGTTGTTTCCCTCCGCGTGTAATGCATTCCATCTCACCGTCAGCCACATTATAGATGTAATACGTGCTCACACCGCTGTGACGATATATGGGTTCAAACTCGGCACTGAGCAAAATCTTCTGTTCATCCGCCGAGAACTCATACGACTCAATGGGAGGCATCGGACGCACTTTCTTGCGCATGGGGTCACTGAAAGCGCACACAACGCCCACTTTCTCTCCTGTCTTATAGCTATACTTCTCAATGCCTGAACGGGTCAGCACACAGTAATGCTCACCATCCTGCATCGAACGGATAGATGAAATGCCATTGGGCCGGAACGTCGAACGCATCCAGATGTCCTCCAATGTGATTTTTTTTGTTTGAGCCGAAACGGCTCCGAATAGGGTTGCAATAGTCAATACGGCAGCAAGTAACTTTCTCATACCAGATTTTTTTTGAGCGAAAAAACAAGCAAATTGTGAATTGCCGTATGCGAGGCTTTGGGGTCCCGTACCGCAATTCACAATTCGCGATTATACTATTTTACAGTTTGGGACCGGCAGAAACCAAAGCCTTTCCTGCTTCATTGTAAGTGAACTTCTCGAAGTTCTTGATGAAACGGGAAGCCAGGTCTTTTGCTTTTGTCTCCCACTCACAGGCACAACCGTAAGTGTCACGCGGGTCAAGAATCTTCGGATCGACACCGGGCAATGCTGTCGGCACCTCAAAGTCAAAATAAGGAATCTTCTTGGTCGGAGCCTTCTCAATCGAACCGTCAAGAATAGCGTCGATGATACCACGGGTGTCTTTGATGGAGATACGCTTGCCTGTGCCGTTCCAGCCCGTGTTGACCAGATAAGCCTTGGCACCGCTCTTCTCCATGCGCTTCACCAGTTCCTCGGCATACTTCGTGGGATGCAACTCAAGGAATGCCTGGCCAAAGCAAGCACTGAAAGTGGGCGTAGGCTCGGTAATGCCACGCTCGGTACCAGCCAGCTTGGCAGTGAAACCACTCAGGAAGTAATACTTGCACTGGTCGGGAGTCAGAATGCTGACAGGAGGCAGCACTCCGAAAGCGTCCGCACTGAGGAAAATCACATTCTCTGCCACAGGACCGGCACTCTTACCATAAATGGGCTGGACAATCTTCTCTATATGATCGATCGGATAGCTCAAACGGGTGTTCTCCGTAACGCTCTTGTCCTTGAAGTCAATCTTGCCGGCAGCGTCAACAGTCACGTTCTCCAACAGGGCATTGCGCTTGATGGCATTGTAAATGTCAGGCTCGCTCTCCTTGTCAAGGTTGATCACCTTGGCATAGCAGCCGCCTTCGAAGTTGAAGACACCTTCATCGTCCCAACCATGCTCGTCGTCGCCAATCAGCAGACGCTTCGGGTCAGTCGACAGTGTGGTCTTACCGGTGCCGCTCAAACCGAAGAAGATGGCAGTGTGCTTGCCCTGCATATCGGTATTAGCCGAGCAGTGCATCGAGGCAATGCCCTGCAAGGGCAGGTAATAGTTCATCATTGAGAACATGCCCTTCTTCATCTCGCCGCCATACCATGTGTTCAAAATCACCTGCTCACGGCTGCTGACATTGAATGCCACACAAGTCTCGCTGTTCAATCCCAGCTCCTTGTAATTCTCCACCTTGGCTTTCGAGGCGGTATAAACGGTAAAACCGGGTTTGAACTCCTTGAGTTCCTCAGCGGTGGGCTTGATAAACATGTTGGTCACAAAGTGAGCCTGCCATGCCACCTCCATAATAAAGCGAACTGCAATACGGGTGTCCTTGTTGGCTCCGCAGAAAGCGTCCACAACAAAGAGATCCTTGCCACTGAGTTCCTTTTTGGCAAGATCCTTCATCTGAGCCCATACCTCCTCACTCATGGGATGGTTGTCGTTGGGATACTCAGGTGAGTTCCACCACACGGTGTTCTTCGAGTTCTCGTCCATGACAATGTATTTGTCCTTAGGCGAGCGTCCTGTATAGATACCTGTCATCACATTGATGGTATCCAGTTCCGTGAGCTGACCCTTGTCATAGCCCGTCAGGCTGGGGTCCATCTCGAACTTGAACAAATCTTCATACGAGGGGTTGTAGTGAATATTCTTCACACCGGTAATACCCATCGCTTCGAGGTCCTTCTTGATTTTATCGTTCATATCCATATGTATTTAATTGTTATTCATTACTCATGGTCATTTTATACAATCTAACCGATCCGTCAATGTTCTTCTCCTTGGCTGAATTGCCGTACTTGTCCACATCAAACACGTTGCGCGGAGAGCGGGTGATACTGAGCGGACCTCCCACACAGCCTCCGTCGCAAGCCATACCCTCAAAGAAGTTGGCTGTCTCTTTCTTAGCACGCAACAACGTCAGATGTTGACGACACTGGTCAATGCCATTCATCACACAAGGCTTCACTCCATCCACTCCGAGTGATTTGGCCACATCGGCCACACCTTGTGCCAGACCTCCGCTTTTGGCAAAAATACGTCCGTAGAACGAGGCATTGTCCAGAATGGTGTCCTCGCACTGTGTGGTATCGATACCGCGGGCATCGACAAAGGCTTGCAGCTCCTCGAAACTCATCACGCTGTCAATCATGCCACCTGTTTTCTCCAGTGTATATTCGAATTTCTTTGCGGCACAGGGACCAATGAAGACCACCTTGGCATTAGGATCGCTATGCTTGATGAGTTTGGCCGTCATCACCATAGGCGATACCGACGACGAGATGGCATCTTTTAATTCGGGAAAATTATTTTCCACAAAACGCACAAAAGCCGGGCAGCACGAAGTGGTCATCACAGGAGCCTCACTAACTTCGGCTTTCTCCTTGAATTCGTAGGCCTCGTTGTAAAGAGTAATATCGGCGCCCAAGGCAGCTTCTACCACTTGGTGAAAACCAAGTTTCTTTATGGCAGTGACCACCTGCTCAATACGGCCGAAACGGCACTGGCTGACAATGGCCGGTGCGATGACAGCATAGCAGCGATAACGGGTATTATTTTCCGATTCTTTCAACATCTTGATAATGTCGAGCACCAGACTCTTGTCGCTGATGGCACCGAACGGGCAACTCACTATGCATGCCCCGCAAGCGATACACTTGTCGTTGTCAATCACAGCCTTATCCTCCTCATTAATGCTGATGGCCTTCACTTTGCAACTCTTGATGCAAGGACGTTTCTGGGCGATGATAGCACTATAGGGACATGCGGCTGCGCATTTACCACACTCGATGCACTTCGACTTGTCGATGTGGCAACGATGGTCGACGATGGTAATGGCATCTTTGGGACACACCTCTTTGCAGGAGTGCATCAAACAACCGCGGCACACGTCGGTGACCATCATACCGCCAGCGGGACATTCATCGCAGGCTTCGTAGAGTACCTCCACCACATTAGGGTTATCCTTATCGCCACCCATAGCCAACTGCACACGATCCATCAGAACGGCACGTTCTTTGTGTATACAGCAACGGGTGTCAGGCTTGGGGCCTGGGGCGATGGTGCGCGGTATAGTATATGCATTTTCCAGACCGCCCTCGTAAGCCCGCTTGATGACCTCCTTGAGCACCTGGTATTTAATCCACTGTACGTTAGTATCAAATAGTTTTTGTTCCATTTTCAATCATAGTTTACCGTTACAAGCTTACCCATCTTGCGCAGATTTTCGGCCAGATGTTCTACAAGTTTGAGCTTCATCGTGATGTCTATCTCCAATCCGGCATGGGCTGCATTGACGTTCTGTCCCACAAAGAAGACAATGTGGGTGGCTTCCTCAAAGATGATATTTGCCAACAGCGAACCACCGTCCTTCTTGGTGTAAGTCTTGGGAGTAAGATCTTTGTTCGAGACATACTTCTCCGACAGTGCCAGCAGGCGGCGCAGGGTGATGACACCTTCCGTTGTCAAATCAATTCCATCAATGAAACCTATGGGTGGCACTTCCTTGTCGGGAAAATCAAAACTGGTCTTAAGCTCACGTCCCAAGCAACGGGCCACCACCTGTGAGGTGGTGCCACCGCAAACGATGCGTTTGTCGGCACCCTCCATAAAGCGTTTCACGTATTCGGCATCCTTTTCCTTGTCCACCGGCGGGCCTACCATGATATGGGTCTCGCAACGCGGACGCAGGCGAACGGCGGCAACCGTGGTATCGTCCCCAGGACGGTCTAAATACAAGTCGTTGCAGGCCGATGCCAACAGGCAGGCGGCGGCACGGGCAGACATATGGGCATCGATATAGTGGTCTAAATGCTCCATAATCTCTTTGCGCTGCCAGCCAAAATTGAGCATCTGTCCAATGCCGGCATGTATCGTTCCGTCGCTCATCACAAAAATCAGATCTCCCGAATCAAGATGCAGTTCAGTATAATAGACTTTCTTACCGCAGATTTCTAATTCAGTTCTGGGAAAATTGGTGGTATGACCATTGTGGTACCAAATGGCCTCTGGATTGTCGAATTCAAACAGATGTCCCTCTCCGTAGTCGTTCAAATGAATCACGGAAAAGGTGCTGTAGGCCACCTGACGTTCTTTACACACTGGCAAAGTCTGAATGATGGTCTCCACACAGTCCTGCATTTCGGCGCCTCCGGCGGTCATTGTGCAAAGAATCTTGCTCGTCAGGGTAGAGAGGATGTTGGCCTTCACACCACTGCCTAAACCGTCGGCCAAAACCAGTGTTGTCCAACCGTCACACACGCACATCTCCACGTTGTCGCCGCAGAGCTCCTCACCATAGTGGTTCAGCGAAGTATATCCATAGTCAACACAGAGCTGTTTCATACTTTAGCGGTTTTCCAGTCGGTCGGTCGTCCGTCGACACCCAGGTCTCCCTGGCCGTCGGAGAGCGTTTTTTTCAGTTTGAGCAATGCGACCTTCGTCTCGGCAGTAGTCTCGCCCAACAGCGAAGCTATCTCCTGCGCCACACGCATTTGCTTCATGATGAGGTCGTCGGTAGTGGAAATGGTGTCCATACGCACTTTCTCTAACTTCTTATCGTAGTTCACCATGTCGGAAATATCCTTCATCAGTCCAAAGAGCAGGTTCTGCTCGCTAAGCATGCTCACGGTGAGGCTCAGATAGCGGTCAGTGGCGGTCACATGCAGTTGCGGGTTCTCCACACGCTGCTTTTTCGTATAGGCATTGTAGAAGTCGATGGGCTGGAAGCTCTCGGCCACCGGACGACCCACAACGTTTTCGGGAGTACCGCTGAGACCGAGCATTTTCATGGCCGAAGTGTTGATGTCGACAATATTCATATCAGGGTCGACAATCATCACACCCTCAGGCGAGTTGCGAACAATGTCCACTGCCAGACTCTCGGCACGCTTGCGCATATACGGCAGACAGATGTCGATGTCGGCATAGCCGTTCACAACAGCCCACGCCTTCTCGCGGCAGGTGTGATAACCACAAGCTCCGCAGTCCAGTTCATCGGCCTTGGTGAACTTGCCAGTGCGATGCAGCACATCTTCAATCTCTTTCTCCGTAGCCGGACGGCTCTTGGCACGCAGACGCGGATGGGCATAGGACAGCGACACCCCTGCATCAGGGGCAGGCAGATGTTTGCGTGTGGCCATTTCCAACTCCACATAACGGTCAATGTCGGCCTCGGCCTTGATCATGCCGCCATCGTGAGCAATGGAGCAGGGACCGTTGATGCAGCCACCGGGGCAAATATTCATCTCGATGAACATATGGTCCATCGACTCTATGTTCTCCAGCACGTCGGCAATACGGTCAGCTCCGTCCACCGACATATACCGGTATCCCTCCGGCAGGGCATCAAACGAACGTATGATGCCCTGGGTGGCAGGATAAGCTTTGGCGCGGTTGGCAATGGTGCTTACGTCACCCACTGCTAAGCGGTTCATGTTTTTAAGGTCAATATTGTTCTCCTCCAAGAGCTGAAGCAGTTCATCAAAAGTGATGACGGCATCGATGGCATGTTCGTCGGCCTCGCGTTTTTTGGCAATGCAGGGGCCGATAAAAACCACTTTAAGCTCAGGAGCGTTGCGGCGCAGCATCTTAGCGTGTGCCACCATAGGCGAGTCTACAGGGGCGAGATAAGGGAGAGCTTTGGGGTAATACATCTGTATCAGACGGCAGGCTGCCGGACAGGCCGAAGTGATGAAGTTCCGCATGTCGCCTGTGGCCAACACCCTTTTGTATTCTTCTGTGACGGCCTGTGCCCCCACGGCGGTCTCCTCGGCAACTGCAAAACCCAATTTGGCCAGCGCAATGCGCAATATAGAGAAATCCTCCTGGCCCAAACTGCTGATGAACGACGGTGCCACCGTAGCGGCCACAGGGACTCCACTCTTCAGCAGTTCCCTCACCACTGGCAACTCGCTATGCTCTATCTTGGCATGTTGCGGGCACACCTTTGTGCAGTGACCGCACAGGATGCAATGTTCCTCAATGATCTGTGCATGGTGATCCTTAATATTAATGGCCTTCACCGGGCATTCTCTCAAGCAACGATAGCAGTCTTTGCATTGTACAGTTTTAAATTCTAAATATTCAGACATGATTGTCAGTTAGATGATTAGTTCAAAAATAGTTTGGGATAGATTTCTTTGGCAAACAGTTCCTCGACGTTGCCAGCGTTGACACTATGCAGGAAGAATCCGTCAGGTGTCTCCTCCACCTGTGGACCGCGCTCTGCAGGCTCCATGCCGTCACACGCCACGGTGACACCCAAAGCGCAGTGACCGAGACAGAAACTGGCTTGCAGATCAATCACATCTTCAACGTCGTACTTTTTCAGCACCTCCTTGAAAGCTTCGATGACTTCGTACGAACCCTTCAGGTGGCAGGAACTGCCGACACACACTTTGATTACCATAGTTTATTGTAGTCTATTTTTTTATGTATTATATTCTTACTTTTTTTCTCTCTCTTCCTTGATAGCGGCCTGAGCGGCGGCAAGACGTGCCACAGGAACGCGGAACGGGCTGCAACTGACATAGTTCATACCGTTCTTGTAGAAGAACTCAGCGGCAGTCGGGTCGCCACCATGCTCACCACACACACCGCATTTCAGGTTAGCGCGTGTGCTACGGCCACGCTCAATACCTATCTTCACCAACTCACCTACGCACTCGCGGTCAAAGTTGTTGAAAGGATCAGCGGGGATAATCTTCTCGTCGATATAAGTCTTCACGATAGCGTTCACATCGTCGCGGCTGAAACCAAAGGTCATCTGAGTCAAGTCGTTCGTACCGAAGCTGAAGAACTCGGCCACCTCGGCAATCTGGTTGGCAACCAACGCAGCACGCGGAATCTCTATCATTGTGCCGAACTTATAGTTGAACTGTATGCCATACTTCTCCTCAACCTCTTTCTTCACACGGTCGGCCAAAGCCTTCTGATGCTTCAGCTCGGCAGCGTTGATAGTCAGCGGAACCATGATTTCAAGCATGGGGTTACAGCCTTCCTTCATCAGTTCAACGGTGGCGCTGAACAGAGCGCGGAACTGCGTCTCCGTGATTTCGGGATAGATAATACCCAGACGGACACCACGCAGACCCATCATTGGGTTCACCTCGTGCATACTCTCAATGCGGGCATGCAGAGCATCAAATTCAATACCGCGGGACTTTGCCACCTCGCGCTGCTTCTCCTCGGTCTGAGGCACAAACTCGTGCAGCGGGGGATCCATCAGACGGAAAGTCAACGGCTTGCCATCCATCACCTTTAGCGTGCCCTTGGCACTCTCCTTGATATAAGGCTCCAGTTCGGCCAAAGCAGCCTTGCGGGCTTCCAAAGTATCGGACAGGATCATATTGCGCAGTTTCTCTAAAGGCACCTCACTGTTCTCGCCGTAGAACATATGCTCGATGCGGAACAGGCCGATACCCTCGGCACCGAAATCAATAGCCTTCTGGGCATCAATGGGATTGTCGGCATTGGTGCGGACACCCATCTTACGATACTTGTCAACAATCTTCATCAACTCTTGGAACAAGGGGTTCTCAGTGGCGTTGATCATCTTCACCTCCTCGTCATACACCCAGCCCTTCGAGCCGTTCAGACTCAGCAGGTCGCCTTCGTGGAACACTTTTCCGCCGATGGTTACCGTACCGGCTTCCTCAACATTGACTTTCTTCTTGCCGTACTGGTCGATGCTCACGGATGTCTTCTCCATCTCAATCTTCACGGCCTCGCAACCCACAATGCAGCACTTGCCCCAGCCGCGGGCCACCAGTGCAGCGTGCGAAGTCATACCACCGCGGGCGGTAAGGATACCGTCGGCAGCGCGCATACCCTCCACATCCTCGGGGTTGGTCTCCTCGCGGACAAGGATATTCCTCACACCCGCAGCCTGGTACTCCTTGGCCTTTTCGCTCGTGAGGGCTATCACACCCACTGCTCCTCCGGGACCTGCGGGCAGACCCTTGGCAATAACCGTGTGCTTCTTCTCGTCTGCGGCATCCAGAATGGGGTGCAACAACTCGTCCAACTGGGCGGGGCTAATGCGCATCACCACCTCGCTCTCGTCAATCAGACCCTCCTTCAGCATATCCATGGCCATCGTCAGTGCAGCCACACCCGTGCGTTTCCCCACGCGGCACTGCAGCATATACAGCTTGCCGTCCTGGATGGTGAACTCAATATCCAGCATATCGTGGTAGTTCTTCTCCAAGATCTGACGTATGTCGCAAAGCTCTTTATAGGTCTCGGGCATCAGCTCCTGCATCGAGTGCATGTGCTTGTTCTGCTCGTTCTTGGTGTCGTCGTTCAAGGGATTCGGTGTACGGATACCTGCCACAACGTCCTCACCCTGCGCATTAATCAGCCACTCGCCATAGAACTGGTTGTCGCCCGTGGCAGGATTACGGGTAAAAGCAACACCCGTGGCACTGTTGTCACCCATGTTGCCGAACACCATCGCCTGCACATTCACAGCCGTACCCCAATCGTCGGGAATACCCTCGATCTTGCGGTAGCTCACAGCCTTCTTGCCGTTCCAGCTCTTAAACACAGCCTTGATACCGCCTTCCATCTGGGCCTTGGCATCGTCGGGAAACTCCACGCCCAACACCTCTTTCACCTTCAGCTTGAAATCCTCTGCCAGTTTCTGCAAATCCTCTGCCGTCAGCTCGGTGTCGCTCTTATAATTGTGCTGTGCCTTGTACTCGTCAAGCATATCGTCCAGCTGTTTGCGGATGCCCTTGCCGTCGGCGGGCTCTATGCCCTCGCTCTTCTCCATCACCACATCGGCATACATCATTATCAAACGGCGATACGAGTCATACACAAAGCGGGGATTGTTCGTCCTCTTCAACATGCCAGGAATTGTCTTCGACGAAAGACCGATGTTCAACACCGTGTCCATCATGCCGGGCATTGAGCTTCTTGCTCCCGAACGGCAACTCACCAATAGGGGATTCTCTGCGTCGTCGTATTTCATTCCCATCAGATTCTCCACATTCTCCATGCCTTTCCACACCTCTTCCATCAGTCCCGAAGGCAACTGGCAATTGTTCTCATAGTATGCCGTGCAGCACTCTGTAGTGATTGTCAATCCTGCAGGGACAGGAAGACCCAGTAAGCACATTTCCGCCAAATTGGCACCTTTTCCGCCGAGCAGGTTTTTCATGTCGGCCTTACCCTCGGCAGTCTTGCCGCCAAACGTGTAAACAAATTTCGTCATATCGGATTATATTTAAATTATTCGAAAATTGAAAATGCAAAAATACAAAATTATTTTTACTTCGCGCAATAATTCCTACGCAAAATACAAAATTTAACAGACTTCTTCCCCGTTCTACTCATTCTAACGTAATGTAACCTATACCATTATTCTTCCGCGTTCCCTTGTTGCGCCATAGGCAAACCCCATCCTCTCGCCTCCTGACCCTGCCGGGCAACGGGGCGGCACACATTCATCTCTTTCCTCCTTGGTTGGACGGGCGTTAATCCCGCTTCACGAACTTGGTCACATACACATCCCGCTCCGTCCTTATCTTCACCACATACATCCCCTGCTGCAGGGACGACACATCCATCTCACGCTCCGTGTAGCGCGCAGCCTCTCGTCCTGTGCAGTCGTAAAACACCGCCTCCATCCCTGTCTCGTCGCCGGGCAGCTCCACCGTCACCTTCCACCTCCCGGGATTGGGCCACAGCCGTGCTGCTCCCCGCTCCGCTCTCCTCACTCCCGTCTCCCCTCCATGGCTCGACGTGTCAAACACCTGCAACGGCTTCGCCACCGTCACCGGGTAATAATAATAACTCCCTGCCTGTATGGCCGTCACCGTCGCCCGACCCGTGTCCAACAGATACAGCATATCCCCTTCCACGCGTGCCACCCCCTCGTCGCTGCACCGGTATTCCACCACCCTTCCGCTCGTCGCTGTCGCCGTCAGTCGCACCCTCCTCTCCGAGATGTCGTACCACAACTCCTGCTCCCACTCTATCTGCTGCTTCTCGCGCGGATCCACATATACCGCCGCACTCCGGAACGACGTGTCCACATACTGCGCCACATACGGAATCGAATACTCTCCATTTTGCGGCACTAACTCTATCCCGCCAATCCTGCCCGGAGCAACCAGAACGTCAGCCAGATAGCAAATACTGTCCGTCACCCGGATTTGTGGGAAATTCAATGTAGGCTGCCCTAATGCTCTATGGTACAAATCTTCAAACTGCAACTCATGCCCTGCATAATCCCATATCCCTAAGGCATAACAAACATTAAGATTCGGCCAATAGGTGTCATGGAAATAGGTTGTGTCCTGAAAATCCATCTCATCAAGGTAATTGAGGAACTGAAACACCCTGTTGTTTTTTACCGTAAAAGCACTACTTTCCGGTCCTACACCCCTGCCGGTACCCTCCGACCTTGGCCTGTACCTCACGGCCGTATAACCCATATAACGGCCGTCGCTCTTGTCGAATTTCAACCAAATTACATAAGCATTTTGCGCCTGTATGTCTAACGTGTCATTGTCCATCGTATATTTCCAGCATTCGGGTATCGGCAAAGCTGTTGCCGTCAAGGCCCCTCCCCCATAGTTAACAAATAGATAGTTCGAGTCCTCTGCAAAAGCCGCATATTGAGCTATTAACGTGGGAGATATTCCTGGATAGATTGTCGTCACCTCATCGTTTTCCACAACAGCCATCTGCTTGACATACTCCACCCTGCCTGTCCGGCCATCGTATTTTACCACACAGTTATTCCACGGGCTGGCATAATGCTCCGTTCTTAACGCATGAAACTCCAGACTGTCCGAATTGCTGAAATAGAGCAACTCCGGATAGGGATGCGAAGTAGACGTATTATTCGTCAAAGTCAAATATACGCCTCCATACGGGTCGGTGTCTAAATCCAGATAGACTGAACTCAAATTCTCCATGAATCGCATCACGGTATCTCCAAAATTAACGTCTACGGAATCCAATCTGCAAGTGGAGTCAAACACAAACTGCGCATACTCCAGACTGTCGAAATGGGGCGAGAATTTGAACAGGATCGGGTCGCCTTGCGGATAATTCCTGCTCAACGGCACATGGAAGGACATTACCCCGTCCACCATCACGCGCAATCCCGTTATATATCCGGAATACATATCTCGCCACTCGGATGGTGAAATTTGATCCTGTATCATGCGGTTCGTGGGTGATGCAATATATATATATATATTTCCATCCCTGTCAACCTTCATTTGCGGTTTTACAGCATAAGAGCCCCGCTGTTCACGCTGTCAATCTTGGAAGAAAAGTAGGCTGGGTGGCGCATTGACGAAGTCAGGAGCAATCCCAAATTGGGTTTGCCTTGCACTCCCAGAGCTGTTTTTCAGCGATGCAGACCGTACCCCTTTCTTTTCTCCAAATGATACCCTTGCCGACATGGCGGGTCAGTCCCTCTGCAGTTTCTGCCCCACCCCAGCCGCAAAGACAAGCGGACAATGATGAGCACAAGGTTAGCCCGTTCGCCGTCACTTGTGCCTTCGTTCCACCTTCAGTTTTCCTTCAGTAAAAGGAGAACGATGGGAGAACGAGCGAAGGAAGAGCGAAGGAAGAGCGGGGTGTGTTTTCCTGAAATCGCTTGACAGATTTTTGCTGGTTAAACTGATTGGCTTGTCAAATAAATCTTGGGTTAAACTGATTGGCTTGTCAAATAGGAAAAAGTAAGAGCCCCTGTTGGACAGAGGCTCTTGCAATGTTATGCTATCCCTATGCCGGAAGGGATCAGGGATTCTCTTTGGGGTTGACGCCAGTGATGATGAGCTGGACTTTGACGAACTCGTTGTCGTTTTTCTTCTTGGTGTCGAAGGCGGCGGTGGCGGCACGCTTGATGTCGGTGGGGGTCATGCCGGAGGTCTTGATGTTGGCTTCGGGCACGCCGTTTTTGACAAAGAATTCTTTGACGGCCTTGGCACGCTCGAGGGAAACGAGCTGGTCGTGCTCGGGGTCGACGCCGTAGGTCTGGACCCACCCTTTGATGGTGAAGGCTACATCGGGATGGTTCTTGAACATCTGGACGTAGTTCATGAGGTTGGAGTCGGAGGCGGGGAGGAGCTCGTATTCATTGCCGAAATAGATGTCGGAGATGGGATAGACGGTGCCCCGCTCGGCACGGTAGAGTTTCATGCGGAGGAGGGTGTCCTCTTTAAAGCGGTCGGCATTGAAGTCGTAGAAGATGGAGAAATAGCCGTTGCGCTTGGCGTAGAGGGTGTAGTTGAATCCGGGGACGAACTTGACACGGCCACCACGGAAGTTTTCGTTGTGGACGATGACACGGTTGTTGGTGTTCTTTTCGAGGATGGTGAGGTTGACGTCGATATTTTTGCGGATTTTGGGGTCGTAGAAGGAGACGGGGACTTCGAAGGCTTCGACAAAGATGGAGACTTTGATGCTGTGGCCGGAGCCTTTGGGAGTGACGTTGTCGAGCATGATGTAGTAGACTTCGCCCTTGCGCACATCGATGGAGCGGATATGGCGATTGGTGGAGGCTTTGGTGAGGAGGATGTCGGTGGCCTCGTGATACATGCCGATGGTGCCTTTGGCGGCCTCTTTTTCGGAGGCCAAGCGAGCCTGGCGGGCCGCCTCGGCCTTGGCTTTGGCGTCCATCTTGGGTTCGTCGGCGGATTCGGCTTTGGCTCTCTTGGGTTTGGCCAAGAGGGCGCTGTCGACGGAGGAGAGGTTCACGGCGACGGGCAACACTTTGTTGCACTGGATGTGGTTGCTGAAGTAGGCATCGGTGTATTTATAGACCACCATGTCGTAGTCGTCGGCCACATTCTGCTGGGTGACAGCTATGTCGAGTTTGCCGTTGTAGGGGACGGTGAACTTGTACCAGACGGAGTTGTGCTCGAACTCGGGGAGGTTGGGGTGACGTTTGTCGGCCATCACTTCCATGATGCGGCCGGCTCCCTGGGGTGCCGTGGTGGGACCGAAGGTCTGGTCTACATTGAGGGGGATGGCGAAAAGGCAGTCGTTGCTGTTGTAGGGCAGCTGGACGAGATGCTCTTCGGGGGCAGTGTTGGCTCCCTTTTTGCCTTTTTTATTCTTCTTTGACTTCTTATCTTTGGCAGATTTGGAAGTTTTTGCACTGCTTTTCGTTTTGCTCTGAGCCTGCACGTCGGAATAGCCAAATATCAGTGTACAAGCGAGTAGAGCGATTAGAAAACGTTTCATTTCTCTGTATTGCAATTAATTTTAAAACAACATTTCGACACGCAAAAGTACGATTTTTTTTTTGAATGGAAAGTTTTTTTTCTAAAAAAGTTGAAAAATGGCCTCGGGGGGGTAGACTTTCTGTAACTCTGCACTGCGAGTGTGGGGATTATCAGGCAAGTTCAGCTCAGCGCAGAGGGGACTCTCGTTCTCAAAAAGTTTAGCATAGATGTTATATACTGAAGTTTGACAAGTGGCTAAAAGGCCAAAGGCGTGATTCTTTGCCTTTTTAGCGTGTTTTAAAAAGTCCAGGGGACTGAAAGAGATAGGCGGGGGCGCAGCCCCCGTACTTATGAACGATAAAACAAAGCCCTGAAGGGGCGACAGATTGTTGGCATCATACGGTGTGGGCACCACCATTCGTACAGGGGTTTGCACCCCTGTCTGTGTTCTATCGTCCCCCTTGGGGACTTTTGAGAATCACCGCACTGCGCCTACGGCTTGTATGGTGTTATTCATATCTCACCCTTGCGGGGGTGATTTATAGAAGTTTCCATAAAAAACAAAAAGCGGTGACGCGATACGTCACCGCTGTAAGGATGGGCTGAAGAGAAGGTTATTTCTTCAGGTATTTGTCGAACCAGTCGATGAAGTTGCGATGCCAAAGGAGGCTGTTTTGGGGACGGAGCACCCAGTGGGTCTCGTCGGGGAAATAGAGGTAGCGGGCGTCGAGACCGCGGAGCTTGGCAGCATTGTAGGCTGCCATGCCTTGAGAGGCGACAATGCGGAAGTCGAACTCGCTATGGACGACACAGAGGGGGGTGTTCCATTTGTCGACGAAGAGGTGGGGGGAGTTGGCATAGGAGTGGGCGGTCTTGGCGTTCTTTTCCCAGTAGGGGCCGCCGAGGTCCCAGTTGGTGAACCAGTATTCTTCGGTTTCGAGACATTGCTGTTCGAAGTTGAACATGCCGTTGTGGGCGAGGAAGGCTTTGAAGCGGTGGTTCTCGTTGTGGCCGGCGAGCCAGTAGATACTGTAGCCGCCGAAAGAGGCGCCGCAGGCACCGATGCGGTCGGCATCGATTTGGGTCATGTTCTGGGCAAAGTAGTCGGTGGCAGCCATGTAGTCTTTCATGCAGAGTCCGCCATAGTCGCCGCTGATTTCTTCACACCAGGCAGTGCCGAAGCCGGGGCATCCGCGACGGTTGGGTGCGATGACGAAGTAGCCGGCGCCGCTCATGACTTCGAAATTCCAGCGGGTGCTCCAGAACTGGCTGACCATGCTTTGGGGACCGCCTTCGCAGAAGAGGAGTGCGGGATAGGTCTTGGTGCTGTCGTAGTCGTAGGGATAGATGAGCCATACGAGCATTTCTTTGCCGTCGGAGGTGGGAATCCAATGTTCCTCGGTGCGACCCATGCGGACTTGGGAGAGGACTTCGGTGTTGATGGCGGAGAGCTGCCGTCCGGTCTGGTTTTCGGCATTGAGCTGATAGTGGAAAATCTCGGAGGGGTGTTGCATGGAGACTTCATTGGCGTAGATGTCGTTGCCTTTGAGGGTGAAGCCGTTGATGTCGTGGCAGGCTTTGGTGACCTGACGGACGGCCTTGGTGTTGACATTGAAGGCGAAGATTTCGTTCATGCCGCGATACATGACGACGGCTGCCAACTGGCTGTCGTCGTCGCTCCAGGCGATGCCGCTGACACCGTAGTCGAAGTCGGCGGTGTAGTCGGTGCGCTCATTGGTGGCGAAATCGAGAACCATGAGGCGCAGTTTGTCGCTCTCGTAGCCGTCGTGTTCCATGCTTTCCCATGCGATGCGTTTGCCGTCGTGGCTGAAGACGGGGTTTTGGTCGTAGCCCATGATGCCGTCGCTGATGTTGACGGTGGTGCCGTCGGCGATGGTGTAGACAAAGATGTCGCTGTTGGTGCTGAGAGCATAGTCTTTGCCGGTTTTGGCGCGGCAGGTGTAGGCTATACGTTTGCCGTCGGGCGAGAAGTTGAATTGTTCAACACCGCCCCAAGGGCGCATGGGGCACTCGTAGGGCTGGGAGCCGATAACGTCGACGACGTTGCCCAAGTCAACGGTTTTCTCGGTGAGGGGAGCGAGGAAGATGTGGGGGTATTCGTCGACCCAGTTGTCCCAGTGGCGGTACATGAGGTCTTCGTTGATGCGGCCAGTGGTCTGGGGCAGCCCGGCATAGAGACGGTCGATGGACTCGGGACGTTTGACGGGGAGGTCGCTGATGTAAAGAATCTTGTCGCCTTTGGGGGAGATTTTGAAGCCCTCGAGACCCGATTCGATGGTGGCGAGAACCTTCTCGGTCTTACGATCGACATTCATGGAAACGATGGTGTTGCCACGGGCGAAGAGGATGGTGTTGTCGTTGAGCCATACGGGGTTGAACTCGCTTTCGGCGGTGTTGGTGATGCGGACGGCCTGCGCGTTGTCGGAGACAGGGAGGAGGTAGAGTTCGGCATTGCCTTTGTTTTGGGCAATGTCGTAGTAGGTGTTGGCATAGACCAGACGGGAGCCGTCGGGGCTGAGGGCGTACTCGCCCATTTTGCCAAGTTGCCACATGAGTTCGGGAGTGAAGCGGCCGTTCTCTACTGTTGTCACAGGTTTTCCGATGATGCCGGTGGAATCCTGCTGTTTGTGTTTGCAGCCTGCAACCAGAAGGAGTGCGGCCGATAGGAGGATAAATGTCTTTTTCATGTTGGTGGATGATTATATTTTTTTTGCAAAAGTACAACTTTTTTCAAGAACGATAAAAAAAACTTACAAGATTTCGTGGAAAAGTAGTATTTTTGCAGTTTGATAGAATAGCAGTAAAAAGGTTCTAATGTACACAAAAGGATTTGATATCCAAGACATAGCAACATTCGGGCAATGGATTGCGGAAGGGCAGAATATGCTGTTGGTTTCGCACATGAACGCCGACGGCGACGCATGCGGCAGTCTTTTAGGCATGACGCTGATGATGGATAGGGCTGCCCGCGAGGGATGCCGTATCACGCCGGTGCTGCCCAACGGATGTCCAAAGAATTTTGTGTGGCTGCCCGGTGCCGACCGCATTGTGAACGGCGAGAAGGAACGGGAGGAGTGGCGGAAGCGACTGGAAGAGGCGGGTTTGGCCGTGTGTGTGGACTTGAATACACCCTCGCGCACGGATATGCTGGCGGAAGAGTTGCGTGCCGCCCAATGCCGGAAGGTGTTGATAGACCACCACCACAACCCTGACAGGAAGGAGTTTGACCTGATTTTCTCGGCACCGGAGATTTCGAGTACTTGCGAACTGGTGCTGTGGCTGACGAAGGCGATGTGGGAGGAACGGTTTATGAACCGCGATGTGGCCACCTGCCTATACACGGGATTGAACACCGATACAGGCGGCTTTGCGTTCAGCTGTGAGCAGCCGAGCTGTTTCGAAGCCGCTGCCGAACTGGTGAAATATGATATCCATCCGGCTGAGATTCACAACCGGATTGTGAACACTTTCTCGGTGGACCGCATGCGTTTCTATGGCTTTGCACTGAATGAACGGCTGCGGATTTACCCTGCCCAGCGAGTGGCGCTGATGGCTTTCTCGCTGAGGGACCAAGAGCGGTTCGGGGTGAACGGTGAGGATATGGAAGGGCTGGTGAACTACACGCTGATGATGAAGGAGATAGAAGTGGGAGCCCTGCTGAGAGAGGAACGGGGCCGCACCAAGGTGTCGCTAAGGGCAAAGTATGGTGTTGACGTGAACCTGATGGCCCAGAAGCTGGGAGGAGGCGGACACACCAAGGCGGCAGGAGCCACCTGCACGATGTCGTTTGAGAAGACCCTCGAAGAAGTGGAAAGGCTGCTGGGCATTGCGGATGTGGAACCTTTGCATTGGGAGACAGAAAGATGAAAGGCAAAGTCTATATAGCGGGATTGTTGATGGCTGCCGCCCTGTGGGTGGCGGGCTGCGACGACCGCACTCCTACCATTGAGCTGCAGGGAGACAAGACCGCCTCGGTGAAGGAGAATATGATAAACGCCAACCGTGTGGTGATACAGTCGGAGGCCACCCAGATTGACGCCTACCGGCAACGGAGAGGCTGGGAGACGAAGGCTTTGCGCTGCGGGGCAGAATACCTGCTAAGAAGGAAGGGCGAAGGCGGCATGGTGGAACCCGACGACACGGTGGTTGTGACATACCGATTAGAAGCCTTGGACGGCACCCCTTTCTACCGTCACCAGACCGACACGCTGGTGGTGGGACGCCGTGAGGTGACTGTGGCGATGGATGATTTGCTGGAGCAGGTGCCTTATGGCAGCCAGGCATGGTTGATAGCCCCTTCGAACACGGCCTACGGAGTGGTGGGGGACGGCGACAGGGTGGGCTCACGCACCGTGATAGTTTATGACATTCAAGAAATAAAAAGGAAATAACAACATAAATAATTACACAAAAAAAATGAAAAAAACATTATTCTTTGCCACTTTGGCACTGACAGTGGCCGCCTTTATGACGGCTTGCAACTGCAACAATTTCAAACAGACCGAGAACGGCCTCCTGTACCGTTTCGAGACCGAGAATAGCGAGGGCGAGCAGCCCAAGGCCGGCGACGTGCTGGTTGGCGAACTGATTCTGCGTCTGGAGGAGGATACCCTGTTCAACAACACTGGCAACCCCGACCGTATTTTCCAGGTTGCTGAAGCTCCTATGTTCAAAGGCGACATCGTTGAAGGTTTGACGATGATGCATGTGGGCGACAAGGCTATCTTCAAAATCCCTGCTGACTCGATTGGCAATTTCATGATGGACAACCAGATGCCCCAGCAGTACAAGAGAGGCAGCGGCCAGTTCTTCTACTATGAAATCTCGCTGATGGATCTCGTCACCAAGGACGAGTTGGCTCAGGAACAGGCCAACTTCATCGAAGAGATGAACCAGCGCAAAGAGAACGAGCCCGCCACTCTGGCCAAGTATATCGCCGACAACAACATCACAGTGAAGCCCACCAAGAGCGGCCTTTACATCGTGGTGAACAAGAAAGGTGACGGCGCCAAGGTTGCCGCCGGCAAAAAGATTGCTGTGAACTATACGGGTCGTCTGCTTGACGGTACTCTGTTTGACACCAGCCGTGAGGCCGATGCAAAAGAAGCCAACAAAGTAAACAAAGACCGTAAGTATGAACCCATGACCTACACTGTGGGTGCACAGCCCATGATTAAGGGTTGGGACGAAGGCATTATGGGTCAGACCGCCGGCAGCGACATTACGCTGATTATGCCCTCAGAGCTGGCTTACGGTGCCCGTGGTGCAGGAAAAGACATCCTCCCCTACAGCCCGCTGATTTTCAACGTGACCATCGAGTCTGTTGAATAACATTGCATTCAGAATGGATGGCAGACATGAATCATTTCCGCCATCCATTTTATATCATTCACTTCACACCACTTCAAACACTCCCTTTACAAAATGAAGAACATTGTCATCTTTGGAGCTCCCGGTGCCGGAAAAGGCACACAGAGCGATTTTATTGTAGAGAAGTACGGTCTCACCCATATATCCACGGGCGATTTGCTGCGCAAGGAGATTGCCGACGGCACCCCATTAGGACTCCGCATCAAAGGCATAATGGATGCCGGGCAACTGGTCAGCGACGACATCGTGGTAGAGATGATTGACAACGCCATAGCCCGCGACACAAAGGGCATACTCTTCGACGGATTCCCCCGCAATGTGGCGCAAGCTGAGACCCTCGACCGTCTGCTGAACAAACACGGACGCACCCTCACCTGCATGGTGAGACTGGAGGTGCCCCGCGAAGAGCTGATACGCCGCATGCTGGAGCGTGCCAAGATTAGCGGTCGCAGCGACGACAACGAAGAGACCATCAAGAACCGCTTGGTGGAATATGAAAACAAGACCCTGCCCGTGGCTTCATACTATGAAAAGCAGGGCAAAGAGGTAAAGATTAACGGTCTGGGCGACATCAAGCGTATCTCGCAGGATATTGCCAATGCCATCGAAAACCTCTAAATAGTTAAAGACATAGTGATGGGCTGTCAGACCAAAGGCCGACAGCCCTTATAATAAAATCATTCAACCTACAACACTTCAAGCCCCTACCTCGATCATGACATCCAACTTTGTCGACTACGTCAAGATATTTATCCGCTCGGGCAAAGGCGGCGCGGGCTCGGCACATCTGCTGCGTGTGAAATATAACGCCAAGGCGGGTCCCGACGGAGGCGACGGAGGCCGTGGCGGACATGTTATCCTACGCGGTAACAGCCAACGCTGGACACTCCTGCACCTTAAATATACAAAACATGTGTTTGCCGAGGACGGCCAGCACGGAGGCGAAAACCTTTGCACCGGACGCACGGGTGCCGACCAAATAATCGACGTCCCGCTGGGATGCATTTGCCGCGATGCCGAGACTGGGGAAGTGCTGGGCGAAGTGACTGAGGACGGGCAGCAGGTCATCATTGCCAAAGGTGGTCGCGGAGGATACGGCAACGACCACTTCAAATCGCCTACCAACCAGACACCCCGCTATGCACAGCCCGGCGAACCTGCTGTGGAACGATGGGTAATCATTGAGTTGAAAGTGCTGGCCGACGTGGGTCTTGTGGGTTTCCCGAATGCAGGCAAATCGACATTCCTGAGTGTTGTTTCGGCTGCCAAGCCCGAAATTGCCGACTATCCTTTCACCACCCTTGTGCCCAACCTTGGCATAGTGAAATATCACGACAACCAGTCGTTTTGCATTGCCGACATTCCCGGAATCATTGAGGGAGCCAGCGAAGGGAAAGGCCTTGGACTCCGTTTTCTACGTCATATCGAACGGAACTCCATACTGCTTTTCATGGTCAGCTGCGAACAGCTCGACATTGCCCACGAGTACCAGATTCTGCTTGAGGAGCTGCGGAAATACAATCCCGAGCTCCTTGACAAACAACGTCTGCTGGCCATCACCAAAAGCGACATTATCGACGAAACGATGATGCAACAACTACAGGAGCACCTGCCCAAGGATGTGGACCACATATTTATCTCGGCTGTGACGGGATACCATATTCCCGAATTGAAAGACCTTATTTTCAAAAAACTGAAAGCCGATGCAGAATCTTGAGCAACTGGACACGACCGCTTTCTACTGGATAAACCAACACCACAATGTCGTGGCCGACTGGGTGCTTTGGATTGCCAGCCAACCCTGGTCGTGGGCTATTGTGCTCGTCGTGGCCTTTTGCTTTACCACCCTCCGCAAAGAGCCACAGCGATGGTGGCTTGTGCTGGCAGGCATAGGCTTGTGTTTTCTTCTCTCTGACCGCATCTCCGTGGTCTGTTTTAAAGATGTTTTCTGCCGTCTGCGCCCTTGCAATGCCCTTGAAGGAGTCAGGATGTTCCGCACCTCGTGCGGTGGACTCTATGGGTTCGTCTCATCCCATGCCGCCAATGTCTTTGCTTTGGCCGCTTTTCTTAGTCTTCGCTTTCGCAACAAGTCATCACGTTCATGGCTCTTCGCCCTGATACTCTTCCTATGGGCTGCGGTGGTGTGCTATTCCCGCCCCTATCTTGGCAAACATTATCCCGGCGACGTGATATGCGGAGCACTGTTGGGAATTCTTATCGGCACCGCTGTTTTTTTTCTTGCCCAATTTATTGAAAACATGCTTTCTAAACAAAAAGAAAGAAAAAAAATTGCTCAAAAATGAAACAAAAAAACAACATTTGCGTATATTCGGACGTGCTTACTTATTTCAAAGATGTATTTGACGGGACGTCTCCGATGTGGGGGCGTTCTCGTTTTTTATAGACTACTTTATTCCTTTATTCATCAATAACACAACAACATGACATTCTTAGACATCATCATCGCCATTCCGCTTGTCTTCTTCATCTACAAAGGATGGAAACGCGGCATCATATTCGAAGTAGCCACCTTGCTCGGCATTCTGGCCGGTTGCTGGGCAGCGATACACCTCTCCACATGGGTGGCCGAATCGCTCAAACTCGAAGGCGAAGGCTCCATCCTTATTGCCTTCTTCATCACCTTCATGGGTGCCATAGTGCTTGCCTATTTCCTTGGCAAAGTGGTTGAAGGTCTTTTCAAGATGGTCAAAGCCGAATTCCTTAACAAACTATTAGGCTCTGTGGTAGGCATGCTCAAATGCCTCATCGTCATCAGCATCCTACTCAACTTTATCCTCCTTATCGACAGGAACCATGTGCTCATCACCCCAAAACTACAGGAAGAAAGCATACTCTACAAGCCCACCTACACCATCGGAAACAAACTCTCCCAGTCGCTCAAAACCTATATAATAGAAAAGCGTAACGAGTTAGCCGAACAAAACAAAGCCAAAGAGTCATGCTGATACTCGCCCCCATGCAGGGATTAACCGAACTGATGTTCCGGAAAGTATATCACCAATGCTTTCCCGGAGCCCTTGATGCTTCCATCTCCCCTTTCCTTTCGCTCACCCACGGCAATCTTGCCGATGCATGGAAGAAAATCGACGACGTACTGCCTGAAGCTAACCGCGACTCGTTACCTGTCGTTCCCCAGATTCTCGGCAAGGAACCTGTCGAATTTGTCGACCTTGCCAATCGGCTCCACGATATCGGCTACAACGAAATCAACTGGAACATTGGCTGCCCCATGCGCCGTGTCACAGCCAAACACCGTGGCAGCGGCATACTCCCCTACCCCGACGAAGTACGCAGCCTCCTCGACTACATCATCCCGCGCCTGAAGCCCGTCCTCAGTGTCAAAATGCGGTTAGGTCTGCACAACCCCGATGAAATATTCCAACTCATTCCCATCCTCAACGACTACCCTTTGCTCAATGTCACCATCCATCCCCGTACAGGCAAACAGCAATATTCCGGCCAAGTAGACCTTGACACCTTTGAACAGGCATTGCCCCTGCTCCGACACAAGGTCATCTACAACGGCGACCTCTGCACAACGGCCGACTACCGTCGCATCCACCAACGTTTCCCCAAAATAGAAGACTTCATGATTGGCCGGGGAATCCTTTTCGACCCTCTCCTGCCCCTTCGAATCAAAGACAACCACCCCGACGACCTCCAAGCCACCCTTCGTTTTGTCCTTGCCCTGAACGAAGCCATCGGCCAACTCCCCATCCGCGATGAAAGCCGTATGCGCAAAACAAAAGAATACTGGTGCCTTGTCCGTCGCAGCCTACCCATTACCGAGCAGCAATCACTCACCGTGCTCCGCGCACAAACCCCTGCCGAAACCAACGCTCGACTTCATGCCATACTCGACTCTATATAACCGACTCCCCGCACTGCAAGAAAAAAAATATCGCCTATATAATAAAAAAATATTATTATCGTTACACGTCATAATGAAACATCGAATCCTTATACTTGCACTCCTTGTGCCACTTTTTGCTGCATTGACCGGATGCAACAACAGCACCCCCACCGACGAGATGTCAAACGAAGACATCCTGAAAGTGCTTGACATCAAAATCCACAAACATCCCAAAGACGACAACCTCTATTACGACCGCGCCAAAATCTATCTCGAACTCAATCGAGTCAACGAGGCCATAGCCGACCTCTCGCGAGCCGTCGCCATCAACGACAAAGAGTTTAAATACCACATGCTCCTTGGCGACGCCTATTTTGCCAATGGCGACGTCGAACATAGCTACAAAAGTCTCCAACACGCCCTCGAACTCGAGCCGGAGAGCCAAGAAGCCTATCTCAAACTGGGCGAAATAGCCTATTACAGCCGCGACTACGACCGCGCCATGGACAATCTTGGCAAAGTCACCGCCAAAGACCCCCAAAACCGTACAGCCCTCTTCATGAAAGGATTCATCTACAAAGAGACTGGCGACACCACCAATGCCATCATCCTGCTGCGGAAAGTCTGCGACCTGCATCCCGACTATGGTCCCGCCTTCGAAGAACTGGGCATGCTCTATGCCGACCGCCACGACCCTCTGGCCGTCGAATATCTCAACACCGCCATCCGTATCGACCCCAACAACACTAACGCCCTCTATGGTCTGGCCATGTATTACCAAGACCTCAACAAGCCTGAACAGGCCGAAGAGATATACAAACAGATTCTCGACATCAACGCCAACCACAAAGAAGCGTGGCACAACCGCGGCTACCTACAGATGTTCACCTACGGCGACTATCCCGAAGCCATCGAACACCTCACACGTGCCATACAATGCGACAGCAACTTCATCGAAGCCTGGACCAACCGCGGATGCGCCTACGAACTGCTTGGCGACAAACAACATGCACGCGAAGACTTTATGGCAGCACTACAGATAGACCACACCTTCCAACCTGCCATCGACGGTCTCAACCGCATCAAATGATAATAAACAAACAATCAAAATATACCAATATGAGCACATTAAAAGGACGCAACCTCATCTCCATCACCGACTTCTCAAAAGAAGAATACATCGAGGTGCTGGATATTGCCGAAGGTTTCGAACAGAACCCCAAGCAGCGCATTCTTAGCGACAAAGTTATCGCAACACTTTTCTTCGAGCCCTCCACCCGCACAAGGCTCAGCTTCGAAAGCGCAGCCAACCAACTCGGGGCACGCATCATCGGCTTCAGCGACCCTGGTGGCACCAGCGTACAGAAAGGTGAATCACTCCACGACACCATCGTCATGGTCTCCAGCTATGCCGATCTCATCGTCATGCGCAACCCAAAAGAAGGTTCCTCACGCTATGCTTCAGAAGTGGCCTCGGTGCCCGTCATTAACGCCGGCGACGGTGCCAACCAACACCCCACCCAATGCATGCTCGACCTCTATTCTATCCGTAAAACCCAAGGCACCCTCGAAAACCTCAACATTGCATGCGTCGGCGACCTCAAATATGGCCGCACTGTCCATTCCCTCGTCCAAGCCATGTGCAACTTCAACGCCACCTTCCACTTGGTCTCCCCCACCGAGCTTAAACTCCCCTCTTCCGTCAAAATGAGCATCAAAGATGCTGGCCTCAAATACTACCAGTACACCGACATCCAGAGTGTGATTCCCATGGCCGACATCATCTACATGACCCGTGTACAACGCGAACGCTTCCCAGACCCCCTCGAATACGAGCGTGTCAAAGACAGCTGCATCCTTACCGCTTCCATGCTCGAAGGCTGCAAACCCAACATGCGTGTGCTCCATCCCCTGCCTCGCGTCAACGAGATTACCACCGACGTGGACAAAACACCCTATGCCTACTACTTCCGTCAGGCACAAAACGGCGTCTATGTCCGTCAGGCACTCATGGCAGCCATCCTCGGAGCCAAATAACAAAAATCACATATCAACGTATCAACATATCAACAACATCATGGACACAAAGAAAGAACTTGTTGTATCCGCCATCGAAAACGGTACAGTCATCGACCATATCCCCACCGAATCCGTCTATCGCGTCATTCGCATCCTCGGCTTGGAAAATTACAAAGATGAAGTCCTTATCGGCAATTACCTCCAAAGCGGCAAACTGGGACGCAAAGGCATCATCAAAATCAAAAACAAACACTTCACCAAAGACGAAGTAAGCAAAGTGGCGCTTGTGGCACCCATGGTTACCATCATCACCATTCAGGACTACAAAGTTATTGAGAAATTCGCCACCGAAATCCCCGACCATGTCGAGAACTTCGTCAAATGCGCCAACCCCAAGTGTATCACCAACTGCGAAGCCGTCCCAACCAAATTCGATATCGTCGACAAAGAAAACCTCAAACTGCGCTGCCATTACTGCGAAAAATTCACCACCAAGGAGACCATTCACTTCAATCTGATAAACTAATCCTCCATTCGTCATTTTCATGAAAAAATACTATATTGCCCTCATCGTACTGACCATCGTACTGATACTGGCCGCTTTCTGTACCCTATGGTTCGCACAAGGCGTATTCCAGACCATCATGCCGGTCATTCCACTCTACTTTGCAGTCATCACCGGACTCCAACACTATGTTGTCGTAAAAAGTTTCAACAAAGACCCGCGCACCTTCGTCAAGAACTTCCTCGGGGTCACCGTCGGCTCCCTCTTTCTCCATCTCGTCATCCTCTGCACCTGGGCATTCACCCACATTCCCCAAGCGCGCACCTTCATCCTTGCCTTCTGCATCTGCTACATCGCCTACCTCGCCTTCGAGACCATCGCCCTCATCCTCTACGTCAAAGGCAAACGAAACAAATAGACACACATTCTTAATAAAAAACACCCGCACCTCCTCAATGCGGGTGTTTTTTTGGAAATCCGGGAATTGACTTCGTAGTGCAATCTGTTGCTTACCTCACCACCACACGCCGGGCGGTGCCGTCGCCTACCTGCACAAGGTAGACCCCAGCAGCCATCATGCGGAAACGCTGAATCTCGGCAACGCTTTGATTGGTGCTGAGTAATCGGCCTACCACATCGAAGATGCGCACCCGCTGTCCTGTGGCTCCCTGAACGGTGATGACATTACCCTCAGTAGTTATCGTGGCACCTGTGGCCTCCACTTCCGTCACACCCACCTCGTCGGCAGCAAACATAGCCGTCAATGTTATATCCTCACGCACCAGAATGTGACGCGGGTTCTCTGTATTGCCGTCACTCCATTGCACAAAATGGTAGCCTGTGTTGGGTGTAGCAACTATAGTAGCGGTTGGTTCCGCACAGGTAGGCTGTGTGACTACTGATGCTGTTCCCATCGTCACGTCAATCGACGACACACTCACTGTAGCATCAAGTACCTCGACAAAGTTGTTAAAGTTACTCCAACGTGCCGTGTATGAAGCAGTACTCCCGCATGGAATATATACTGGGATAGAATCTGGGACGTTGTAAAAAGCGTTGGAACCAGTCCTGGGGGCGACCGTTGGCTTTGCAGTGATGCTTGTCAGCCCTGTGCAACCATTAAAGGCTCCGGCTCCTATCGAATCCACAGAATTACCAATAACCAAAGATTCTAAGCTGTCACAAGAATTGAATGCTCCTTCACCAACATATTCTACCGAATCTGGTATTATAAGGATTCTTACTCCCCTTGAAGACTCAAATGCATAATCAGGTATTGTTTTAACATTATTACCTATGTTAATTGCATTAATGCCACAATTAGCAAAAACGCGTTTGACATATGTATTCGTATCATAACCCATATAGGTACAGCTATCGGCATTGAAGTTTACGGTTGCAAGGTTACTACAACCATAGAACGCATAGTCTCCGATACTTTTGATTCTTCTGGGGATAGTAATCGAAGTGAGGCTTGTACAGTTAATAAACGACAGAATGCCTATCGATTCCACCGAATCTGGGAACGTGATCGACTGAAGTCTCGAACAGCTACCGAATCCGCCATCAGGAATCATCTTGACATGGCTGCCTATGTTTACTGTACTGACATTACAATTACCAAACACCGAATACACACTATAATTTCCACTGTACCCCATATCCGTGCAGCTGTCGGCATTAAAGTTTACGGTTGCAAGATTGCTACAATTATAGAATGCTTGGCGACCAATGCTTTTGATTCTTCTGGGGATAGTAATCGAAGTAAGATCTGAGCATCCCCAAAACGACTGGTTCCCTATCGATTCCACCGAATCAGGAATAGTGATGGTCTGTAGATTCGTACAACCGCAGAATCCCCCATCTGGAATCATCTTGACATGGTTACCGATGTTTACTGTGCTTACATTACATTCACCAAACACATAGTATGTAATATTATTATCGCTATCATACCCCATATTGGTGCAACTGTCGGCATTAAAGTTTACGGTTGTTAGGTTACTACAACCATAGAACGCGTTGAAACCAATACTTTTGATTCTTCTGTGAATAGTAATTGAGGTAAGCCCAGTACAATCAAGAAACGATAGGTTACCTATCGACTCCACCGAATCAGGAATCGTAATAGACTGTAAGTTTGTACAACCACTGAACCCACCATCTGGAATCATCTTGACATGGCTGCCTATGTTTACGGTAGTGACACTACTCCCAAACACAAAGAACACATAATTACTATCGCTAACGTATCCCATGTTTGTGCAGCTGTCGGCATTAAAGTTTACAGTTGTTAGGTTAGTACAACCCCAGAAGGCATTGTTTCCAATACTTTTAATATTTCTCGGTATCGTAATCGAAGTGACACCTGTACATCCGTAAAAAGCATGTTCTGGAATTATTTTCACATTCTGACCTATATTGATGGTCGTAATATTTGTATCTCCATTGAATGGTGATCTCCCAAAAGTTGTACAACTATCAGCATTATAATTCACAGTAGACAAACCAGTACAATTATGGAAAGCGTATGAGTATATTGAGGTGATGGTGTTGGGGATAGTGACAGAAGAGAGACTGTTGCATTCAAAAAATGCCGCAGAATCGATACTTACAACAGTATATGTAATTCCCCCGTATGTGACGGATGAAGGAATGGTCAAGGCTCCTGAAGGTTCGGTAAAACTATTCCAACCGTTCCAAGGATCATTACTATTCGGGAATGTCACACTCACTGTAGTTGATGATAAGATATCGTAATACAGTGTCTGCCCAGTCGGTGCCACAGCACTAAAGTTGTAGGCATGGGCGGTGGTAAGAGCTGCAAGGAGCAGAAGCACGAGAGATAGTAGTCTTTTTCTCATATTGGATGTCGTTTTGTTTGTGTCGTGGCTCGGAGACACGGATTTGCACAATACAAGAAAGTGGAGCCGTCCATGATTACCCTATTTTCATTAGTAGGGCTTCGACTCCCCTTGGTATAAAATATGGTCAGTGAATTGCTCCACTGCGGGATGTATCATGTGGTATGAATACAATCCACCAGGAGCATTCATCTTCCCAATATTCCTCGTACTTATCTGTGAAGTGTCGAAGTTCACCAATGTAGGAATAGAGCGAAAATGCGCTTTCTCAATCTATTGCAGACAATGCTTCTCGTTGCCTGCAAGTGCAAATATACATAAAAATCTTGAATTACATGAAAATATATGAATAGCTGTGTCTTACGGCTGCCGTCTTTTCTTCAAGGGGGCAAGGGTACATATCTTACTGACAGCAAACGAGGCCTTCACACATCATATCCCAACAAAAAGAGAGGATGCCATGTTGTGGCATCCTCTCCTTTTATTTTATAGTTAAGCGTTACTTGTTCACCACCTTCTTGTAGACAATTCCCTGCGGGGTCTGAAGAGCCACAATGTAGATACCTGGACGCGGCAATGTCACCTTGACACTATTACCCGAAACCTTGCGGGTATCCTCCACCTTTCCAGTGACATCATAGAGCGTCACCTGACTTACAGCCACCCCGCCAAAATCAACCTCACAATACCCCTGTGCCGGATTAGGACTCAACGTCACAGCCTCAGCCAACACATCGTTTATCGAATGGGGTGTCAGCGAATCGGTAGTAAACTGCAAATAAGCCCATGTGCTCGTTGAAGTGTCGCCGCACTCAGCCCGCACATAAAAATCATATGTGGTGTTCGGTGTCAACTCCACAATCGTGGCCACACTGTCGGTAACAGTGAAACGGGTGCCACGTCCACGCACAAAACCTGCCTCGCCAACCTCAACCATCCACTTGTCGGGCACCACCGTGCTGCTCCATTTCACCACCGCATGAACCGTCGAACGGGTATCGAGCCACACATCTGTAATACGGCCGCACGAACCGTCGCGCTGCACCAGAGTCAAACTGTCAAGATACAGCTTCGATCCCCGGGCACGATGCTTCCCATTGGTGGACGAAATAGCTATCACCACCACCGTGTCGGCCTCAACAAATGCATATTCAGCCGGATAATACTCGTTCAGCGTGAAATATTCCATCTCGAAAGGCTCGTACAACACCGTGTCATAGAGCTGGAAGAGGTCTTTCGAACCTGCTCCCACAAGCATCCTTTTTTGCAAAATGGGGTCATAATAAGTACCCAATGCCACCACCGTGGCATTATCGTCGATATCACCAGCGCCATTCCCGTCATGATACTTATACATGCCACGCAGCCTGTTGAATTCAAATCCATTCAATGGTGTGCCACCCCTCATCAGCTCGTTCAAATCAGTTGTATCAGCCATGTCAAGCAGCCACGACAAATCGGTAGTGCCTTCAGCTGCACGCTCCATCAAAGGCAGAATCTTCATGAAATCAACCTCGGCATTGGTCACTATCGAGGGAATCACCTCCGTAGTCAAAGAAGAGTCGAGTATCTGACTCACCAACAAATTGGCCACCGGGGTGAGCACATCACTCAACAAAAACGATTCGGCCACCAAGCCCGACCTGCCCTGCGGTGCATTCACCGAGTCGCGCGACACCTTCGCCACAGGCAGCGACAAATTCAGCGGTAGCGTAAGCCCCATATAATCTATCGTGTCATTCACCACAAACATCGGGGCATGCCAGCCCTCGGGCAGCGTGTAAGCTTCATTTACGGGAATCGGAATCATCACCACCACCGTGTCGCCAGGATAATCAATCCACTCCTCAAAATTTCCGTATTGTACAGGAATAATCGAATCGGTCGACTGGGCATTGGCGCGTCCCCCCATGCCGATGGCTGCTAAAGTGACCAAAGTAAAAAGAACAAACTTTTTCATAATCATATAAAGCATTAATTCTTAATATTTAAACATTCAAAAAAAACATTGTTTCAATATGCAAAGGTACTACTTTTTTTGGTAATTCAAAAAAAAGTAGTACCTTTGCATCACCAAACAAGAGAACAGACCACTTGTATCACATTGAATATCAAAGGAGAGGTGCCGGAGTGGTCGAACGGGGCGGTCTCGAAAACCGTTGACCAGCTTGCTGGTCCCAGGGTTCGAATCCCTGCCTCTCCGCTGAAAAAAATCTCACAAGTTTTACAATACAAACTTGTGAGATTTTTATATGTCAAAAATTAAACCTCAATTGTTCCTTGTTATTACACAGGTAAAAATTTCAATTTTCACCTTTCAGTTTAATAACCGCCAGCCAACTTTTATTTTTTAATTTAACCCAAATCGGCCATTAGGGTTTATGGCAGATTAGTATTTGTTTCGAGCAGATTGGCCGCATCGCTGTCGAAGACGTAGCGGGCTACGGCAAGACAGGGATGTGGACAAGATGCCGAACGTTACGCAAAGCGAGAGCAGAGGAAGCTTGCTTGCTCTGCCGAGCTCAAGTAACGTCATGGAACATAAAGAAATGCTGATATGGCATAAACAGACCTGAAAAAGCGAGAAAGGATATAAGAGTCGGCCTATTGACCGATTTGGGTTTAAGCCTCCCCTTTTCACTTTTCACATTAATATAGATACATTCGTGTCACATGTCACTGGTTACTATAATTTCTGGTATGGCCTCAAAGAAAAGGGGGAAGCACCCGTCCCCGAGTGCCTCCCCCTTTTAATTCTTAATTTTTAATTTGTTTAGTCTGTCAGGTCAGCCAGTGTCCAATAGCCTAAACTGGTAATTACGCCATTCCATGCATTGGGCCAGGTCACGCCGGCAGGTTTGTAGAAGATGCCGGGGGTAGCATAGGACCTATTTTTGTAAACCCAATTATCTGTACTTCCATTTTGGGCAATGCCGGTGGTTGCATAGCATTTTATGCTACTCAAATGATTGCAATACTCAAACATACCCTCGTAGCAATTTGCTACTAATACTTCGGCAGGAAGGTCAGGAGCCACTGTCAAGTTGTCACAAGTATTGAACATATATTGATAACAACCGGTCATTAGAGTGGTGGCAGGCAGGACAGGTGCCGTGGTGAGGTTGTTACAATCGTAGAACATGTGATCGTAACAATAAGTAGCCAGATTGGTGGCAGGCAGAGCCGGTGCTGTGGTGAGTGCAGTTTTGCCGAACATATTGGAATAACAATAGCTTGCCAGACTGGTGGCAGACAGGGCAGGTGCAGTGGTGAGGCTGGTGCAGCCATAGAACATATAGGAATAACAATAGCTTGCCAGACTGGTGGCTGGCAGGGCAGGTGCCGTGGTGAGGCTGGTGCAGTTATTGAACATATATTGGTAACAATGGGCATCCAGCCAGGTGGCAGGCAGGGCAGGTGCAGTGGTGAGGTTGGTGCAGCCATTGAACATATATTGGTAACAATAGCCTTGCAGCGTGTTGGCAGGAAGGGCAGGTGCAGTGGTGAGGTTGGTGCAGCCATCGAACAAATGGGCATAACAATAGGGCGCCAATTGGGTGGCAGGGAGGAGCAGCTGTTTGGTCGGATGATTATAGATATCAGTTACGTGATAAAACAGATTGGAAAATGTATATGAATCGTAATAGTCCAACTCTGTGGCGTTCTCATAATCCGTAAAAAGCAAGCTCATTATGTTGCCATAAAGATAGCATTCACCATTAACGGTGAATCTACTACAGGTTCTTAAGACCCTAGTACCTAAAGTACTGTTGGAGTTTGCGGCACGGAAAGAGACCTTGTCGCCTACATTTTCCAGAGTAATATCGGTATTATTGCTATAAGTCGTCCAGCTGTTGCCTCCATCGGTGCTGTACACCATTGTGGCTCCGATAGAGGAAGGGCTGTTAAAATTGACCGTCGCACCAGACACTTTGGCCTCGAAGGTGAGCGGGTTGGCAGTAGTGGTTGGCTGTTCGAAGTTCAAATCATTGCCACTGAGGGTGAGGGTGCTGTACTTGCTGCGCTCAATCACCACGTCGCGTCCTGCAGGGGCAGGTCCCTTGATGCAAACCGAACCGTCCGAGGCGGTAATGACCAATTTCAGTCCGCTGTAGGTGCCTGCGGGCAGGTAAATATAGAAGTCGTGAGATTGGTCTATGCTCTGGTTGCACTCCATAATGGTTGTGTTGGTGCCGTTGGTCACCGAGGTGGTGTTCAGTGTGGCCATCTCAGTGCTGTTGTAGTTGTTCACCTGATAGGTGCCGTTGATGGTCTGGTCGGTAGTCAGGGCGATTGAGGTGACCGTCACATCACTCTTCTGTAGGTGCAGCTTCAGCACACCGCAGAGGTTCGTAAACTGTAGTGCGTTGGAGGTCGAAAAGGCGTGCATCGGGAAGCCTCGCAGCGAGCCGTCGACACTCTCCTGCGTTGCGGGAATGGTCACGCTATTCTGGCTGACAACACTATTGGCAGGATAGTAGGCAATGAAGCTATTCCCTGCTTCAAACGTGGGGTCCGTGGTGGTGAAGGTTGCCGTTGTGGCATTGCTCAGGGGCGTGGCAGTGAACACGGCATCTGTGCCGCCAGAGTATATCTTCACCTCGTCGCCTGACACCCACTTCAACGCTGTGCCATCGAGCACCGTCTTGGCGTTGTGGATATCTGAGCAGCTTTCCATTGTGGCGGTGAAAGTCGCTACCACCTGTCCTTCTTTCTTACATGAGGTAAAACTCAATAGGGCAACCAAAGCAACCAGTGTTGCAAAAGATTGTAAATTGCTTTTCATCTTTCAACTCTTTTAATGGTGATACATCAAGTGAACAAAGTGTTGTCGTAGTTATGGTTACTATCTATAACCCCTTCTACGTTGGAGCCACTTCTTGTAACACTCAACTGGAAGCCTTTCTCGATGCGGGCCTCGAACAGTTCAACCATAGGAGCGTCATACTCCCGCCTTGTTTTTGTCTGCATAGTTAATGTTTTGTATTTTAATTTATTTATTAATTAATGTGGGTTCTATTTATTCACTTTTGGGTTATCCGAACAGACAGAACCCATTAATCTGCCGGACAACCGTTGTTTAACATTTGTTTTGCAAGAGACGTTTTCTCGCCTCGGCATAGTGCAAACATTAGTAGTTTGCCCTCTGCACTCGGCTTATCGAAAACGCTCGGGTTAAAAGTGCAAAGATACGACTATTTTTTCATCTGACAACAAGTTTTTTATCATATTTGGCGTAATAGTCATTTTGCAGGCTAAAAATTGCAGTTTTTGTTCTAATAGTCAAATTGCAGGCTGATATTTCGTATTACCGTTTGGTCGGATAAAAAACTATTAGTACTTTTGCCTCGCATTCCGAAGCATAGCGGGCTCTGCTGGGGAGCAACCCGTGAGGAATAGGAATGCTGTGCATGACGACAAGTCAATATTGACATTCGCCCGCCGACTGTCGGTGGGCGTCTGCCGTTTATGACATGTTAGATTGCATACGATGCCTGAAAAACCCACAAATGAACCGCTTGCGGTTCTCCATGGACAGTCCGCTATGGACATTGAGATTCTTCTTAAGGTCGGTGAAGGTACCCTCGATTTTGTTGTTTGTGTTAGGCATCCCTGCACAGTCCTCCCGCTGGAACGTAAACAGGTACGGCAGATAGGAATCCACACTGTGCATTGCCGTGCGAAGCCTCTTGTGAGTGTAATGGCTGCAGCCTGTCCTCTTCGACACGCTGCGGCGGT
>JAEEGI010001327.1_pt1 | contig 62038 bp, 29 predicted proteins | sample 8958751 | NCBI WGS metagenome assembly JAEEGI01 (sample SAMN16246545, study PRJNA631951) | gut metagenome | biome: gut microbiome; feature: rumen; material: KS-attached | host: Bos | place: Iran: Karaj | collected 2018-10
AGGCTATGACCGGATGTATTATTCTTATGCCGACAAGTCTTTCACAAAACTGACCAAGCCGCGTATCCTTTTTGACTGGGGCTATGCCACCATAGATGCAGACATCAACTATCTGGAGAACGACGGCCTCTATCATATGTTAATCAAGAAGGAAGGTGGGAAGCCTGGTATCTATACGGCGACTTCGGAACACCTGACATACGGTTGGGGTGAGCCGGTAGAGGATGACTATGTCAGTTTTGAGGGAAAGAAGAAGTGTGAAGGGTCGAGTGCCTTTCAGTTGATAGACGACGATACCTGGCGAGTGGCCTATATCGAGTATTCCTCGAAGCCCCGGCACTACCGTATCTGCAAGGCAGACAAGTATCTGCGAAACTTTTCTGATCCCGTGGATATTGAAGGCGTGACAGGACCCCAGCATGGGTCTTTTATGCGACTGACCAAGGAGGAATACAAGCGTTTGCAGAAATGGGATTCTGCACCTGTCATTCATCGTTTGGAGGCGGAGATCATTGATGGAGCCGTGCTGCATACCAATCGCTTCCTGGAGGGCTATAACCCTGAGGTGCGTACGATGAACCAATACTTTACGACCCGCCTGAAGTATTCCTTCATGCCCTCTCCCGATTCTGAGCAGGCTCATATCTATAAAGGCGCCTATCAAGGTGCAGGCTTAGGTTATCACCATCTGAATAATCAGATCGGCAATCCTGTTTCTGCTTATCTCTTCCAAGGAGCCACCATCAAGACCCTGTCGCCAAAGTTGGCCCTCAATTACGAATGGGACTTTGGTGTCGCCTACGGCTGGCATTCCTATGATGAGATAGAACGCGTGTCGAATCATGTCATCGGTTCTAAGTTGACGGCTTATATGGATTTTGGTGTCTACCTGCGTTGGATACTATCAAGACAGTTTGACCTGAATATCGGACTTACAGCCTCTCATTTCAGCAATGGTAACACATCGATGCCCAATGCCGGTTTGAATGTTGCCTCAGCTAAATTGTCTCTTGCTTATTATATTGACCGACCTGAGAAACAACCTGGCGATAGTCCGTTGCCACTCTTCCAGAAGCATTGGAGTACCGATCTCGTTGTGTTTGGAGGCTGGAAACGACGAGGTGCAGAGACTGCTCTCGGCTCATACGCCTTATCAGGTACATATGGCGTGGTGGGTGTCAATGTGAACCCGATGTATAATCTGAACCATTGGTTAAATGTAGGCGCTTCCCTGGATATGTATTATGATCATAGCGCCAACATTAAAACTGAGGATCCGACAGTGTCTCCTGTCAGTGACTCTGAGGAAGAGTCAGAGAAGAAGGAAGAGGTTGTGGTTTCCACAGAAGACCGCCTTCGTGCCCCGTCGTGGTATCGTCAGGTGACCGCAGGCCTCTCCGTACGTGCAGAATATGTGATGCCCTATTTTACGATTAACTTCGGTATCGGACATAACTTTATCAATGCGGGCAGTGCTCATTTCAAGGGCTTTTATGAGATACTAGCCTTGAAAATAGCCCTTTCTCAGAAAGCGTTCCTTCATGTTGGCTATAGCCTCTATGATTTTCAGTTCCCCAACAACCTGATGTTAGGCGTTGGCTATCGTTTTGGAGCTCGTCGGAAAACAGCTCGGTTGATGTGAGTCAAGAAGACCGTCATTACCTTTCTTTTTTTGCCCAAAAACTTGCCTGTGCGCGAACACAATAGTAATTTTGCACCGAATTAAGAAACCAGGATAACAATTAAGAAAGGTATTTGACGTATGATTATTTTAAATTTTGTAGCTATTAAGATCGCTTCAGTTGTAAAATCAAAGGCAGTTTCGCTGATCAATAAGTAAAAAAGACGGTTGTTTTTAAGTATGAAACAAATGAAAAAACAATTGTGACATACTTAAAAAGTAGCGCGGCAGAATTTTATTACCTTTGCGGTCATAAACATTCTGTCAAGCATGAAAAGGATTTTAATCTCCCTACTCGCCATTATGGTGACGCTTGGCTCGGAAGCTGCCGAGCCTTTTGTGGTTTTCCAGGCATCAGCAGACGTTTTTTCCCTGCAGGGTGCAAGTGTTTCATTCGATAGCCGTGAGCACAGTTGCGTTCAACGAGCCATCGTCAATCTCCAGAAAGACTATGAGAAGGTCACCAGAAAGCCCTTATCGTCCGGAGAATCCGGAAATATCATTGTGGGTACGATTGGCGTCAATAAGCAGATCGACCAATGGGTGAAGAAAGGCGAACTCCTTGACCTGAAGGGCAAGACTGAGAAATACATCATCAAGACCATCGGTGACCAGCTTGTCATTGCAGGTAGTGACAAGCGTGGAACTGTCTTCGGCATCTACGAACTGACCAAGCAGATGGGTGTCTCCCCTTGGTATTACTGGGCTGATGTACCCATCGAACAGCATGATGCTATTTATATTAAGAAAGGTGAATACACCGATGGCGAACCCAATGTGCGCTATCGTGGTATCTTCCTCAACGATGAGGCTCCCTGTCTGACCACCTGGGTGAAGAATACCTTCGGCACCAATTATGGTGATCATCGCTTCTATGAGCAGGTCTTCGAGCTCATCCTCCGTCTGAAGGGTAATTTCCTGTGGCCTGCCATGTGGGGATGGGCTTTCTATGCCGACGATCCTGAGAATTCTAAGGTGGCTGATGAGATGGGTGTCATTATCGGCACCTCTCATCACGAGCCGATGGCGCGTAACCACCAGGAGTATGCTCGCCGACGTCAGGAGTGGGGTGCCTGGAACTATGAGACGAACAAGGAGAATCTTGACCGTTTCTTCCGTGAGGGCATCGAGCGCATGAAGGGCACGGATGATATCGTGACCATCGGCATGCGAGGTGATGGCGATGAGGCTATGAGTGCCGATGCCGACACCAGACTCCTTCAGACCATTGTTGAGAACCAGCGTCGTATCATCAAAGAGGTAACGGGCAAGCCTGCCAACAAGACCCCTCAGGTATGGGCATTATATAAAGAGGTGCTCGATTATTATGACAAAGGTATGCGCGTGCCCGATGATGTGCTAATCCTGCTCTGTGACGACAACTGGGGAAATATCCGCCGTGCCCCCAATGCGCAGGAGCGTAAGCATCCCGGTGGCTGGGGACTCTACTATCATGTAGACTATGTGGGTGCGCCTCGTAACTCAAAGTGGCTCAATGTCACGCCGACGCAGAATATCTGGGAGCAACTGACACTGGCTGCCGACTATGGACTCGACCGCATGTGGATCTTGAATGTGGGTGACCTCAAACCGATGGAATATCCCATCACTATGTTTATGGATATGGCTTGGAATCCCCGTGAGTTCAGTGTGGATCATATCACTGATCACACCCTCCGTTTCTGCACAGAGTTCTTCGGTCCTCAGCAGGCACCAGAAGCAGCCCGTATCCTGAACCTCTGCTGTAAGTATGCCGGTCGTACGACAGCTGAGATGCTTGATGCCCGTACCTATAATGTTGAGACAGGTGAGTGGAAGCAGGTGGCTGATGACTATATGCGTCTGGAGGCTGAGGCTCTGCGCCAGTACCTGACTATTGAGAATAAATACCGTGATGCCTATCAGCAGGTGATCCTTTTCCCCGTGCAGGCCATGTCGAACATCTATCAGATGTATTATGCTCAGGCCATGAACCTGAAACTTGCTGCAGAGAATAATCCCGATGCCAATCTCTGGGCAGAGCGTGTGCGTGAGACCTTCCGTCGTGACTCCCTACTTTGTGCGGCTTATAATACCGACATCGCTGGTGGTAAGTGGAATGGTATGATGATACAGAAACATATCGGCTATCGTTCGTGGAATGATAATTTCCGTGCAGACATGCTGCCGAGGGTGCAGACGATACCTACTGGCAATGGTGGCTATACCTTTGAGGCGAAGAACGGTTATGTGGCGATGGAGGCGGAACATTATTTCGAGGCGAAGTCTGCAGACAAGGCTGTATGGACCGTGATACCTGATATGGGGCGTACCCGTAGTGCCATGACGCTGATGCCTTATACGGAGCAGACAGGCGATGCTTCACTGACCTACCGCTTTATTCTCCCAGCTTCGGACGTTTCAGAGGTGAAGGTCCACATTATCGTGAAGTCTACCCTTGACTATCTTAACAAAGGCGGTCTTACCTATAAAGTTTCCCTCGATGATGGTGAACCCCAGCTTGTCAATTTCAATAGTCGTCTGAACGAGGCAAAGGAGAATATCTACAGTGTCTTCTATCCCACAGTGGCCCGTCGTATTGTGGAGTCTGTCGTGACTTTACCGATAAACAAGTCTGCTGCTCAGCATCTGCTGAACATTCATCCAGACGATCCCGCCATCCTCTTTGAGAAGATAGTGGTCGATGCTGGTGGCTACCAGTCACAGTTCCTCTTCGGTGAGGAGTCGCCCTGCAGGAGATAGTAGTTAAAAGTGAACAGTGAATAGTGAAAAGTGAAAAAAAATCCGTGCGGTAGCAAATTTTTCACTTTTCACTTTTCACTTTTCCTTTTTTTTTCTATCTTTGCATCCGATATTACTTAACACATTATGAGAATGATGAAGAAAATCCTTATCACCGCCCTGCTGATACAGTTATCGGCAATGGTGGTTTTTGCGCAGCAGGACAAGACATTGTTGATTTCTGAATCCGGGCTTCCCTACACCGCCCAGACATGGTTTGCTTACGGTTCAGAAGACATTGATCAGAAAGACATTGTGGGTTGTTGGGATCAGGGCAAACGTATTGTGACAGCAGCTTATACTGGTGAGGGATGGTTTGTCATCATGGCTGGCAACACACCCTATTCGATGCAGACCTATCTTGCCAGTGACCAATGGCCTGAGGAGTGGATTGCCAAGAAGACCAAGGAAGGTTATGCCATCACCTCGATGTCACGCAGTAACAAGCAGTGGCTGGTGGTGCTCTCACAAGGTAGTGGCATCAGTCGTCAGATCGTATGGCAGAACACATGGGACAACCTGGCTCCCTGGATTGCTGAACAGAAAGGCTATGGCTATAGCATCACTGACCTTGCCTTCGATGGTAAACAGTGGCTGGTGGTGATGAGTCAGAATTCCAAGTTTGTGTCGCAGGGCTATTTCATCTCTGACACGACTAACGACATGATGCGTAGTATCCAGTCGGAAGTGTGGAACAAGGGCTTTAATCTGCATCAGGTGGCTTATGGCGGTGGCAAGTACATCGTCACTTTCGGCAACTATGCTTATGGCGATGAGCGTTTCCAGAACCTTCAGGTCTGTCCTGATGACCCCAAGGAATATATCCGTCAGCAATGGGAGAGAGGCATCTGCATCGCCTACATCGGTGGCGGCGTCGTCACACCAAAGAAGAAACGATAGAAAACGAAAAAGTGCTGCGGGCTATTGCTTGCAGCACTTTTGCTTTAGCTGGCAGCAGCTATGACACCAAGAGAATAACCTTTTAGTGAATAGGTCATTTAATAACCCATTCAAAAAGACCCGCAGAATTGTCGGAGGGTAGTGTAACCTCTAATCGTACGGCCTTGGTTTTAACAGGATCGAAGTTGACAGTACATGCAGAACCTTTGTCTGTAGGATAGCGATCGGTTCCAGTGACAGGTAACCACTGTCCTTGGGCGTCTTGATAAAGGATACGCCATGACTGAGGTACACGACATCCGCCCCAAGGACCATCGTCGTACCAATAGACGGTAGCACTCTGAACTGTACTCTCAGCGGGGAACTCATAGCCGAGCCACTCTGTTGTGCCGTTTTTGGGCCACCAGTGAGTATATGGGATGGAGCGGTCATTCTCGTCCTTCGGAATCAGACGGTCGTTGATAGATGACAATGCAGGAACGGGAGATGAGGTGCTGACTTTACTCTCTGAAGCTAAAGTTGCAGGCTGGGATGGTGTTGTGGCGTTCAGGTCTTGTGGCAGCCAGACTCTCATTTTACCACTTCCGCGATGGCACCAAGCATAATATGGAATCAGTGTCAGTGTCTGATCAATTGTCTCTAGTTTACCCTGTTTGTTGAAGTTCAATGTTTGGGCATCGGTCGTTAATGTCAGGATTGGTGTGCCTGCAATTTCGCCTTTGCCGAGACGGAACTTGGGGTTCTGATTGATGAGGGCACCCATGATGTCGAAGCTGTTGTCGGGATGTTCTGCACAATATACTAGCGGGCCGCATTCCACACTAACCATACCACGGTCAGCACCTACCTTATGATTAGCCCGGACGGTACGAGGCTCCATATCGAAATGAATCTGTAACTTGTCACCCTTCTTCCATTTGCGGTTAATGGTATAATAGCCATCTTGAGTCAAATTTGCAGCAACTTCTTGTCCGTTTACCTTTATAATGTAGCCCAAACGTTTGTTGTCAGAATACTGATAGAGATCTGAGGGAACCACTTGACCACGCAACCATCCCGGGATACGGATTTTCATGGCAAATTGTCCTGCAGCATTTTTGTCTATCGAAATAGTAATATCACCATTCCATGGATACTCTGTTGCCTGACTCAGACTCACTTTTTTGCCTGCAACGCTTAGATTGCTCTTGTTTGAAAGGAACAGATTAACGTAGACATTACGATCTTTAACGGCGTAGACATAACCAGGCACAGAGGGAATAAACCGGCAGATATTGCTTGGACAACAAGCGCAGCCGAACCATGCCTGACGCTGATGCTGTCCCATCGACTCCAAGGGGTTGGGATAGAAGAAGCCATTACCTTCGAGTGATACACCACTGATAAGTCCGTTGTAGAGTGTTCTTTCCAGAACGTCGTAATATTTTGACTCACCATGTAATAGGAACAGACGGTAGTTTACATACACATTACCAATGGCTGCACAGGTCTCGCAATAGGCACTCATGTTGGGCAGTTCATAGTTCTTGCCAAAGGCCTCACCGCTGGCTGTAGCACCAATGCCTCCTGTAATATATAGTTTCTTGGAAACAATATTGTCCCAAATGGTATCGATAGCTTTGATATAGTTTTGATCACCCGTAAGAGCGGCCACATCGGCCATACCGGCGTACATATAGGCAGCCCGCACAGCATGGCCTACAGCTTCGTCCTGTTCAACTACGGGTTTGTGGCTTTGCGAGTATTCGGTCTTGATCTCTGTCTTTCCGCGATGGTCGAGAAGGAATTTGGCAAAGTCGAGGTATTCCTTCTTGCCAGTAGCCAGATAGAGACGGGCCATGGCCATTTCTGCTATCTGGTGGCCAGGAACGACGCGCATCTGCCCAGGAAGGGGTCCCACCTCCTTACATGCCACATCAGCGTAGCGACTGGCAATGTCCAGGAACTTACGCTTACCTGTCGCCTGCCAATAAGCGACGGCACCCTCTACCATGTGACCGAGGTTGTAAAGTTCATGGCTCAGGTCTTCCTCCTTTACCCATCGACGATCGCCCGCCCAGTGGTGTGGGTCGGCAGGGTTTTGGGTACGGGAAGTGTAGAGATAACCGTCTGGCTCTTGTGCTTTCGCGATGATGTCAATGACAGAGTCACAGTAAGCCTCCAGGCGTTTGTCTGGATAGGTCTGAAGGATGTAGGCAGCTCCTTCAAGTGTCTTATAGGGATCGGTGTCATCAAACGAATAGCCCACGCCATTGACCTTAAATACTTTCGAAGGGTCTTCGAGATGTGCTGCAGCGTTTTCAAAGTTCTTGTAACGCCCTTCGCTCTCACATTTAGAGAAAGCAAGAGGTATAGTGACCTTACGACTGGCATCCAGTCGTTGCCCCCAGAACGTGCCAGAGGTTATCTTTACACTCGTAAACGGAACGGGATTGATAGGGTACCCGTTCGCAGTGGTCTGTTTTTTTTGTGCGTTGGCCAACAGAATCACCATCAGCCCTAGCACCATTGTTGTTGCTCTTTTATTCATGAATTATGTTTTTAATAGGAATCTCTGTTATCGTCTGTTTGAATATAATAAGGAATCCCCCACCTGACGCCATACGGATATTTAGTTTGTCGGATGCTTTGACAAATTTGACTTGTATATCATAGTCTTCAGCATTATGATTTGCATTAACACCATCGGAGACTATGGTTGCCTCATAAGTTTCACCGGGACTTAAGAAGTCGAGAGAGAGTAAGGTTTCCCGCCCGTCCCAGTTTGCTTGTCCACCCACATACCAGTCGTTGCCTTTACGGCGAGCAGTGACAATATAACTTCCCATTTGTCCTTGCAAGACCCTTGTTTCATCGAATGTGTCTGGTATACTCGTTATCAAATCTGTGCATTCTTGCTCCCGCTCGTAGTTCGTGGGCGCGTCACATAACATAGTGAAGGGAGAGTCATGTACCACGTAACATGCCAACTGGTGACAGCGTGTACCCATTGAAACGGGGTTCTGATAGCATTCCACCCAGTTGCTTTTCGTACCGTTGCGCATGGCACCTGGTGTAAAGTCAACATTGCCTGCCATCCCACGGATATAAGGAAAGGTCACATTGTAGCGAGGTATATCCGTTTCCTTTTTTGCCCAGCGAACCTCTTCCATACCGAATACACCCTCGTAATTCAGAATATTTGGATAAGTGCGGTTCATACCTGTGGGAGTAAAGTAGCCGTGATAGTCCACGAAGAGCTTGTATTGTGAGCAGGTTTTGGCGATTTGTTCGGCCATTTTTACTGCTGTTTGGTCGTTGCGGTCCAGAAAGTCTACCTTCCATCCCCTTATTCCCATCTGGGTATATTTCTCACAAGCCTCTTGTAAATGTTCGTCAAGTACATTGAACACAGTCCATAATACGATACCCACATCTTTGTCTTTGCCATAATCAATTAAGTGTTGTAAATCGATATCGGCAATGGGGTTCATGATATCGCCCTTACTGGAATCATACCAGCCTTCGTCGAGTATGACGTATGGAATCTTGTTTTTGGCAGCAAAATCTATATAATATAAATAGGTTTGCGTATTGATCCCCGCTTCGAAATCTACGCCCTTCAAGTTCCAGTCGTTCCACCAGTCCCATGCTACCTTTCCAGGCTTTATCCAAGAAATGTCGCCAATCATATTTGACTCAGCCAAAGCATATACCAGATTGTTTACGGGCATCTCTGTGTCCTGTTCTGTGATGGCCATTACACGCCAAGGATAGGTTCTCGCACCCTCCGACTTCGCGATATAATCCTCAGTCTCGCTGACATAACTCATGCCACGCCATTTGTAATAGTCCATTTTCTTCGGATACTTTGCAAAGGCAGCTTTCAGACAATTCCCTTTTGCCTTCAGAAACATACCAGGATAGTTGCGCAGATCTGATTCCAGGATTGTCACCTTAACACCATCACTTTCGATAGTAGCAGGCAGAAAAGCGTATTTGTTTTTGGCTTTGCTTAGTCGTGTTTCATCATAATAATTCTGAAAAGCCATGGCGAAGGGTTTTTCATCGTTTGTTGAATAAGCCAGCCAGGCTTTGTTGTCCTCTGGAAAATGAAAGTCTGCGATTTCATCGACAATCACCGTTTCTTTCTTGTTGGTAGTATAGAATCGGTATGCTATACCTTCGTCGTAGGCTCTCACTTGCATGCCAAACTCTTTCCTTAGTTTTAGGTCTATCTGATTTGCAACAGATTGAAATTCGGTTTGCCTATAAAAAGGTGCGGTTACAGACTCATCAATTTTTTTTATACGAGCGCCTTGTATGTTATGTATGGACTGAATTCCGACAATGTTTGCATTCACTTCAGCAATAATCTTGTTGTCGTGTCTGATGCTGAGGTGAATACCATTACTGACTGTCACAACGTTTTTGCCGTTTGGCGATGTGACTGTATAGTTCTTTGCTGATACCGAACAGCTACAAATAGCAAAATAAGTGGTGAGTGCTATGAGTCGTTTTATGTTCATGTTTTTATTTTCCATTCTAATTCAGCACTTCTTTCAGTTGGTTGGTAGCTCGTTCAATCATGTCCATCGTACCACTACCATCGCTTACGTAGCGTATTACCATGCCAGCATAACCGATGGCACGGTTGGCCTTATCGTTGTCTTCTGGCAGCAGCTTGGCTTTCTCCAAAAGAAGCATCAATTCGTCCAAATCCTCCAACTCTGGCAAATTGCCGGGTCGCATCGTGTTAATAACGGCATTCAGAGCATCGGCAATCTGGTCTATATCGTCCTGAGTGTATTTGTCGTCAGGTGCGTTCATATAGGGTAGGGATTTTTCGTATTGATTCTTCATGCGGGCAAAACCGTGTTTGGCCCAGGGTGCATATTCCGGAACCTTTACAGCAAGGTCATTCCAAGCTTGTTGTTCGTCATTGCGGCTCTTGGCGATGAGAAGTAGCTCTCTAAGCTGGGATTTGTCAACAGTAGAACTATTGTTATTTATGGTCAAGGCCTTGGGACCGGTCTCAATATTCATGCGGAAATAATGAGTCAAGTGCTTGTCGCCTGCATAATCGGGAAAAAATGTGCGACCACCGTAGCTAAGGGTGTAGAGATGCGCATCGGCTCCTATGCCCTCCGTGGCACCCAAAAGTGTGATATCACTCAGGTCAGAAGCTACATTGATGGTTGCTTCGTCCCAGTTCTTGATCCCCGTGGTTGTCATGACAAGTGGACCGTACATGAAGACTCCTGTCCACATTGATGCGTATTTGTCGGGTCCGAAATCAAGATGCTTGGTGAATGGCATCACAACCTCTACTATGTCCTTATCAGTCCAGTGACGAGAAGGAATCTCTACATAACTCGATGGTTGGTATGAGGAGGAAATGCTCCTGCCGTTGAGCCTTACATCGAATCCCTCAGTAGCCCAATATGGCACACGGAGCTTCATGGCAAAGCTTCCGTTGCCCTTGGCGATGCGTATGACAGATCGCTCTGAAGGCCACTGGCACTCCTGTTTTAGGGTGACGCCTTTCTTTACCCACTGTGCAGTCGTGGGCATGTAGAGTGCCACCCATATTGTATTATCATTGACGAAATAGGTCGCCTCCTGATATTTTACGTGGTTTTCAACGCCGGTACCGCCACAACATGTGGCCTGTGGGGTCTCATTGCCCCAAGGCTTTGAGGCATCAAGTCCAACGGCATATTGGTAGACGGTCTGATACTTGTGAGGGTTTACTGAACCAATAATCTGATTGTAAAGAACTCGCTCATAGTAATCCATATATCTTGCATCGTCAGGATTAAAGCAGTTCAGATCCTTTGTGAGCTTAGCCAGGTTATAGGCGCAGCAAGTCTCGTTGATGGTGGGCTCTGGATGCAGCTCCCGACCGCCCCAGCTGGTGACATTGGTACACATGGAGGTCATCTGAGAGTAGGGTTGTCGGAACATTTCACCGTTACCCACACCGCCCATAGCATAACGGTATCGCCCTTGAATCATTGTCCAGAAGTTCTGTGCGAGGTTATAGTAGTATGGGTTGTTATTGCCTCGGAACGACCGGAGCGCACCTGTTACCATGGGTATATGTTGATTGGCATGACGGGTGCGGATTGCATCTATGTTCTTCGACAGCGGGTCAAAGAAAGCTGGACTGTCGAAATAGTTGGCAGCTTCTAGCAGATGTTGCTTCTCTTCAGCCGTTCCTGTCATTTCTGACAGGCGTGCCAATGATTCCGCCATACCGCCCACCTCGCCGGCAATGTACATGTTCCACATCTCATAGCGGTTACCCGGACGTGCCCGTCGCTCATCCTGACGGCCGTCGCTCTTAACGAAAGTTCGATAGTGCAGACGGTTCCATACCCAGAGTCCCATATCTTTGGCGATAAGCAGGGCTTTGTCAGCCGTGGCTTTTTCATCGATATAGGTGGCAATGTCAATGAGTCCGGCCAGTTGCTTGTGTACGGAATAGTAAGGCGCCCACACCCAACTCTCGTTGTTATAGGCACGATACATCTCTATCAGCACACAGTGCTGGGCAGGAATGGCGTTCAAGTAGCCATATCCATACTTCCCGCATTCTTTCTTATATCGGTCAAAGTCTGCCCATGAGCCTTTCATCTGCTTCAGTTCCTCTTCAGGTGCAAAGTCGCGGGCTTCCCAGTAGCGTCCCAACTGCTCGTTCCACACAAAAGTCAGTTCCTGACATCGTCGCAACTCATCCACCATCATTCTTATATTGTTGCGGATGATATTCTTTTTAGCCTGATCCTGGCAACTGGCAAAGGCCAGTGCCATGGCCGACATATAGTGGCCGGAGCCATGCCCCTTCAGTTTTGTAGTCGGCGAATCCCAACCATCAGCCTCAGGATAGCCCTCTGTGGAGAGTCCATAGGTGTCGCGATAATTGTAGAGCTGTTGCTTCACTGGCAGGCTGATGAGTTGGTCAATGTCAAGATCACGATTCCATGTAAGACGGTTATCACCATCGATTCTCACTTGGTCGGGCGGTAACGTTTCTGCAACAGGAATGTTCGATGGTATAGCGTATGTTCCTTCAACGATCTTTACCTCTGCCGATACTGGATAGCCGTTTGGCGTTGTGTTGTCGCCTAAGATGAATCCGCGTACCTTATATATTTTGCCCACAGGATTAATGGCTGGGGTAGCTTCGGCAGTCTCGGTGGCCTCCGAAGAGTTTAACCATCTCACCTGACGATATTCCCCCCTATTATCGGTGTATTTTACCCATAATTGATAGGGAAGTCTGGGTGCATTGCCCACGGGTGTCTCCACACTGACATGCTCAACGCTCGCTATTGAGCGATAGTCCTTGGCGGCTCCGGTAAGCAGTCCCACAGTCAGTACACCAATCAAAAAAATAGCTCTCATATTTATTTTATATTAAATAATGGTGCAAAGGTAACAAAAAATTGGCAGAAGTCATATAAGTATCGTCCAAAGTGTATATGAAAATAGTCCGAAATGCATCATACCCAACAATCTTTAGACGATAATTATATATTCTTGGACGAAAGTACCATTCATATAATCAGGAGTTTTGTATCTTTGCAGCATGAAACATGTTTGTCTTATTTATCAGACAGTCATTCTGTCGTTAATGATGCTCTGTGGGGCATCCCGTCATGTCGTGGCCCAGTCCGCGTCATCGGGTCAGTATCAGGTATTTCAATTGTATATCACAACAGCTGATGGTAAAGCCATCACGTCGAAAGAAGAGTATGTCGACTGCCATCTCTCGCTCGATGGACAGGGCGCGTTTCCCAACCTTTCCGCTGAGGCGCAGATACGGGGTCGTGGCAACAGCTCGTGGCTCTGGTATGCCAAGAAGCCCTATCGCATCAAGTTCCGTGAGAAACAAGCCGTTCTGGGGCTGGCGAAGGCAAAGAGCTGGGTGTTGCTGGCTAACTATCGTGACGTGACCGACTTGATGAACACTTTTGTCTTCGAGACTGGCCAGTGGTTAGGTTTGCAGTACACAAATCACACCCGCTATGTGGAAGTCTACATTAATGGTAGCTACAACGGCTTATACCAGTTGACAGAGCAAGTACAACAGAATAAGAATCGTGTAGCCGTCAGTGATGACCACGGTCTTCTGATATCCCTGGATGTAGACGATGGCCCAGGCGAAAGTCCCTACGCTGCCGACAACTTCTGGTCGAAGGTGTATAAGATGCCCGTAGCAGTGAAATATCCCGATGATGAATTCTTTACCAGTAACACCGTTGATTCCGTAAAGAACGTCCTTGCTGAACTGGAGCAAGCCATCAAGAGTCAGAGCTGGCATCGGGTGGAACAGTTGCTCGACTACACTTCAGTGATAAAATATTTGCAGATTCAAGAGCTGGTCTACAATGTGGAACTGTCGGCTCCGCGTTCTGTATATATGTATAAGGATGGCAGCGGCAAGTGGTTCATGGGTCCTCTGTGGGACTTCGATGCCGGTTACGACTTTGACTGGAACCAGATGACTACTGGTCACACTTTCTTTACCGACTATCGGGAAACTGTGATGGGTACTGATCCTTTAAAGCGGAACGGCAATTACAGTTATGTGCCAAAGTTCTTTACCGACCTCTTCGGTTGCCATGATTTTGTCAAGGCCTATAAGGCCCAGTGGGCTGCTGTTAGCGATTCCATTGTGGAACACAGCTGGAATGAGTGCATGAAATATATCACTAATCTCCGTAAGGGCGCTTTGGAGCGTGAGGACCGCCGTTGGCCCATCTCTGGCAAGAACTTCGATACAGAGGTAGAGAAGATGCACCAATGGCTGCTCAAACGGCGCGACTACTTGACTAAACTCATTGCAAACATTCCTGAGCCGGCCGTTACCAACACACCCGAACTAGTCAATAACAACGGACAAAAGACAGTTTATATTCCCAAGGAATGGAAGAACCCCTGGCCTAGCGATTCACTGTTATATGCTGAGAGTGATCCTGACAACAAGTATACTTGGTCTAAGTCGCGTTCTGTAGAGAGTGACAATGTCATCATCTTCTGGGACAAGTACTATGGTAATACCCGTCCGCAGGATCTTCCTGCCAACGATTGGAACTATGTCGATATCCCCGATCTGCTGGCCAAATGTGAAGCCTTCTATCATTTGGAAATCAATCAGCTAGGATTTGTCAATCCTCAAACGTCCAACTTGTCAAAATACAAAGTGATGGTGCTGATGAATCACTCCAAGCCCGGTGACTGGGCATGCTATGGTGGTGGTTATGATTTCCAAGTGCCTGCTTTGTGGCTGAATGCTGCTACCTGCAAGCCCGTTGGTCACAGCGTGGCCCATGAGGTGGGTCACTCCTTCCACTACATGTGCTATGCAGAACATAGTGGCCATCAGGACTCGTCTACCGACAATACCGGTTTCCATCTTGCCTGTGGAAATGGACAGGCCATCTGGGAGCAGACAGCCCAGTGGCAGGCTGCACAGTCATATCCGGAATTGATGTTCGACCAAAGTATGGGCATTTTCCGATACACCCACAACTATGCCTTTAGCCATGAGTGGCATCGCTATCAGAGCTACTGGTTCCTCTACTGGCTCAATCAGCATTACGGTGACATCACCACTGTGGCTCAGGTATGGAATCAGCCGATGACAGGCCAAAGCGAACATAATGGTTCTGACTTCAACGAGGCCTTGATGAAGCTGAAGGGACTGTCTGTCCGCGAACTTTATAAGATGTATTTTGACTATGCTTGCAGCCTTGTAACATGGGATCTGGAAGCCTGTCGTCCCTATCGCGATCCATACATAGGCAATTTTGAATATCGTTGCGTACTGACTGACGAAGGAGCCTATCGTGTTGCATTAGCCAGCTGTCCGCAAGGCACCGGCTTCAACGTCATCCCTTTGCAGGTGCCTGCCGCAGGAACAGAAATAAAAGCCTCGCTGACAGGTCTGAATGTTGGAACTGTCTTATTGGATAATGATCCCGGGGAGTATTTCGATGGTGATTCCAGGTATGTGAAAGTCACCCGGCGCAACTATGTCAATGGTGGTGGACGTGCTGCCCGCGGTTTTCGTATGGGCTATGTGGCACTGATGGAAGACGGTTCATGCAGATATTTCTCTGAGGACAGCGTCTATTGTAAGGGAACCCAGGCTGTCACTGAAGATTACTCCTTTACGCTGCCCGATGGCGTCAGTCGCTTATGGTTGGTGGTTTCCCCGGCCCTGAAGACTTATATGCGTCATCAGTGGGACGACACGATCGAGCGTGATGACATGTGGCCATACGAGGTGCGTTTCGAAGGTACTGATCTCACCCCCGAGGCAAGGGTCTATGCTTCTGCCATCATCGATGGACGTGCCATAAGCGATGTCACCTATACATACGACGTCACCTTCCCTGCTGACGCTCAGTGGTATACAGGCACTTCCGTCAGTGTCTCCGGTCTGGCAGCAGCCACCCTTGGTACCGCTTTCCAGTTGCAGCCAACTGATATCGCTAATCGTATGCAACAGTGGGATGAGCGTGGACCTGCCAATAACCGCATCATGTTTTATGCTGTCAGTCCGACAAACAGTTTGGAGAATAGCAAGTCTACTGCTAACGGCTACGGCCATTGGTTCAACGCTTCGGGTGAGGTTTGTGATTATAGCTTCGGTTATATCTATTCTGAGTTCGATCCAGCAAGTCTGTCGTTCTATATCGGTCAGTATCCCGGAAATTGTGCCGAAGGCTCTGCCTATACTGTCCGACAAGCCCTGCGTTATCGTAAAAACGGATCATCATACGCCCAGGCCCTGTTTGTTTTCAATATTGTTGTCGGCCCCGTTGCGTCGGTATCGTTGAGGAGTCTGGATTACAATGACCCCACAACCGGCATCCCCGGCATCGTTAACGATACTGAGTCAGACCATCAGATATTTGATCTTCAGGGACGCCAGATTACAAACTTCAACCTAAGGCATGGTATTTATATCAGGAATGGAAAGAAATATGTTGTTAAGTAAATTGCTGGTGTCATTGTCGCTCATGGCATTGACAGCTTCCGCACAGCCGTCTGCCATCGCCTGGAATGCTCCTGGCGCAGCCAACCCTTTCATACCGGGCTATTTCGCCGACCCCACCATCCGGAAGTTTGGCGATACCTATTATCTCTATGCCACTACCGATGGTACGGGCAACGGCTATGGCCCTGCCCAGGTATGGGTGTCGAACGACTTCCGTAATTGGAAGAACGTAGTTATGAACTGGCCGGTCACCGAGGTCGTGTGGGCTCCCGACGTGGTACAGCAGCCCGACGGCACCTTTCGTTACTATTATTGCGAACCGTGTCACATTCTGGTGGGTGAAGGCCCGACGCCTGTAGGCCCCTGGCATAATATCCTTGATAAGCCCGATGCCGTGCTGGTGCCCGACCGCTATGTCCACAATGCCATCACCCTCGACCCGCAACTGTTCCGCGACGACGATGGTTCAGAGTACCTTTACTTTATCACCTGGGGCATTTACGATGGCTTCGGCTGTGGTGTAGCCAAGTTAAGGGAAAAGGGAACAGTGAAAAGTGAAAAATTTGCTGCTGCTGTAGGAGATGCGAGGTACTGGCGGGAGGACAATCCCTTCCCTATCGCTGCCGACGAGTTCTTCTCGGAAAAGCGTCTTATTCCGAACACAGAGCTGAAGGATATTTTTGAGGCTCCGTTTGTATTCAAGCGTAATGGCATCTATTATTTCACCTATTCTTCCGGCTCCTGTCACGACCATACCTACAGGGTACAGTATGCTACCTCGAAAACAGGGCCAATGGGACCATACGAGTATAAGGGCTGCATTCTTCAGACCAATGCCGACAGCACCGTCCACGGTCCTGGTCACCATAGCGTATTCGAAACCGACGGTCGTTATTATATAGTTTATCACCGGCATAATATACCGCGTAGTGTTCATGGTTTCAACCGTCAGGTGTGTATAGATGAAATGCGATTTGATACCGATGGCAACATCCTGCCCGTTCTGCCGACCCACAATGCACAGAACATCCCCTTTGTGCAGGCCGACTCGCACTACAAGAATCTGGCGTATGGAGCCAAAGTCTCAGCTTCGTCTTATTACGATGACTGGTTCCGTCCTGAATATGCTGTCGACGACAACAATGCCACACTCTGGAAAGCCCGTCACACCAGCTGGGACCCTGTACCGCATAGCGAGTGGATCCAGATCGACCTTGGCCGCAAGATGCAGTTTCGTGAGATATGGACCCAGTTCGAATATCCCACCTTCTTCTATCAATATAAGATAGAAACCTCCGACGACGGCCATCTGTGGAAGATATATGCCGACCGTACAGACAACACCATGCCAGGATCGCCCATGATTGACCGCTGCGTTGTCAAGGCCCGTTATATCCGTATTACCATCAGCGACACTCAGAAGAACGGTCATCTGCCTGCCATTTGGAACGTAAAGGTATGGCAGAAGGCGCCCCCCTTGCCTGAAATCAGCGTGCAGCCAGCCCTTTACCCGGGCATGCACCGTAAGGATGTGGCTGAGGGCGACCGCCGTCAGGCCATGCAGTCGTCGCTGATTCTCGATGCCAACGAATTAGGTCACGAACTGTCAGCACCCATGGATATCGAAGAGGTGATCCTGCCTGGCGGTATCACCATGAAGGCCAACAAGCCTGTGCGGCTCCGTGTAAAGGACGGCCGATGGGCCCTCTTCTTCAATGGCTCGCAGATGTTGACAGCCACTAGCCCGTTGTCATCACTCTATGGTTATAATGCACCCTACACCATCAGTGCCTGGGCGTTGCAGACGCAGCCCGGATCCATGTCGACAGTGGTGTCTCTTGGCAGTTCCCATGCCGACCTGGCCACCACCGCCTTGCGCCTGGGCACCCATCCGGAAACGGGGCTCGTCAGTCATAACGGCTCATTTGAGAGCAGTGGCCATCCCGATGCTGTCCATCAGTCTGTCGGCGCGTGGCATCACTGGGTTGTCACCTACGACGGTTGGATGGAACGCATCTACCTCGACGGACAGCTGCTCCGCCAACAGAACAATTTCCTGACCGTCCGTCCTGAGGGTGCTGTCGTGATAGGTGCCGACGGCAGCGGTACCAACACCTTCAGGGGCTATCTCAGTAAAGTCAGCATCCTTCCCCGTTCTGTTGATGCCGACGCCGTCCGTCGCATCTACCGTCAGGAGAAAGACCGGCAACACCCCTCTTTGGGCGACGACGATTTTGACGAGAGCGACCCCGACAGCCGTTTCACCCTGTCTCCCGACATGATGCCCGTGACAGAGAAGCGCGAGCCGTTTACCCTCTCTGCCACGACACTCGGTTTCAACGGCGACCCCTTGAATCACGGCGGTCATATCTACCGTGAGGTAACAGGCGATTTTGTGGTGATGTGCCGCATCCTTGACATGGAGGGACTCGGGTCGCACCGTGTGAAAAGTTACAACGAAGGAGGCCTTCTTGTCGCCGATGGCCGGGGAACATACTATCAGCTCGGTCTGTTCCCGCTCTACAATTGTGGCAACATGCTGACAGTGCTCAGTGCACAAGGCCGTCCGCAATATCCCAACTACAAGGGTTACGAGGCAGACCGCCTGCTGCAATTCGAGCGTCGTGGCAACCTGCTCTTCGCCCGTACCAGTGGCGACGGTAAATCGTGGAGCAACATGCCGGGGTCGCCTGTCGAGGTGAACAGCCCGACCCTTGGCATCGGCGCCTATCAGACCACTTATTCAGACAATATATCATGGATTAGCATCTGTGATTATATCATTTATCAACACTAAGCGCATGCATCAGAAACTATTGGCTACCATAGCGGCCTTGACCATTCATACCGTGGCTGTATGGGCTCAGGGCACCATCGCAGACTATCGTCGTGCAGCACATCTTCACGACAGATATGTCGGAAAAATGAGGAATGGTAATGTTCATGTACATCCCATCAAGGACAGCCACCGGTTTTGGTATTCTGTCTATGATGGTAACAAAGAGCGCTTCAAAGAGATAGATGCAGACAAAAATAGCATTAGCATGTTGCCCGGCAATCCAGAACCACCACGTATAATTGACGCCTTGGTACCGCAGCGCCATTGGATGGAGGTTCCCGATGAGAAAGACGGCGTGAAGTATTCCCCAGACCGTCGCGACAGCATCTACCACCATCATGACAATCTTTGGATCAACGGAAGACAATTGACCGTCAACGGTACTCCCGACAATTATTATTCCGCTTGGGGCGAGTTTTCACCAGATGGAAAGTATTTTGCCACAGTCCGCATCAAACCGGCTCCGAAGCATTATATCTACTATATTGAGTCATCCCCCCAAAACCGTTTGGAGCCGGTACTTCACAAACAGGAATATGCCAAGCCTGGTGATTCGCTCAACTACCGGGTGCCTGTTATCGTTGAACTGGCTACAGGCAGGGTTGTTGAACCCTCTACTGCGCTTTTCCAAAAGCAATATGAGGTGACGGCACCCCGTTGGGACAGCAATAGCCAGACCGTTACCTTCGAATTCAATGAACGCGGTCATAAACTATATCGTGTGCTTGAACTGTCTGCTGTGACAGGAAAAGTGCGGACACTGATAGAGGAGTCCAATCCGAAATATGTGAACTACACCCGTCAGCAGCGTCATGATCTGGGCGATAATCGCCACATCGTCTGGACCAGCGAGCGTGACGGGCGCAACCATATTTATCTCTACGATAGAAAAGATGCGCGGTTGATCCGACAGATAACAAAAGGGGAATTCTATGTGCGCGACATCCAACACATTGACGAGAAGCAGGGCATTGTGTGGTTCTCTGCCTGCGGCATGAATAAGTCTGAGGATCCTTATCTCATCCATTATTACAAGATAGGTTTGAACGGCAAGGGTCTTGTCTGTCTTACACCAGAAGAAGGCCATCATAATGTGGTCTATACTGACGATATGGCTTATCTTGTCGATACTTACAGCACTGTAACCATTCCGCCTGTCAGCGTGCTGCGCTCCGGCAAGGACGGTCGTGTGCTGCGCATCCTTGAGACGGCCGATATCAGCAGTCTGAAGGCTGAGGGGTGGAAAGCACCCGAAGTGTTTGTTGCTCCAGGACGTGATGGCGTTACCGACATGTGGGGAATTATCCTTCGTCCTTCCAACTTCGATCCATCGAGGAAATATCCGGTCATTGAGTACATCTATTCTGGTCCTGGCGACCAGTATGTACCCAAATCGTTTCGTGAGTGGTATTGGGGTATGGCTGAGTTGGCTGAACTGGGATTCATCGTGGTACAGGTCGACGCTATGACCACCTCTTTCCGTACCCGACAGTTCGAGGAGGTTTGTTATAAGAACCTGAAAGATGGTGGATTCCCCGATCGTATATCTTGGATTAAGGCCGTTGCTGCGAGATACCCGTATGTCGATGCTGATAATGTGGGCATATACGGATGCTCGGCAGGAGGCCAGAACGCGCTGGCAGCAGTTCTCTTCCACGGCAACTTCTACAAAGCTGCTTATGCCGCTTGTGGCTGCCACGATAATCGTATGGACAAAATATGGTGGAACGAGCAGTGGATGTCGTATCCTGTGGACAGCAGTTATGTAGCCTGTTCCAACGTTGAAAATGCTTGGAGACTTGAACGACCGTTAATGCTCGTGGTTGGCGAGATGGACGATAATGTGGATCCAGCCTCTACAATGCAGGTGGTAAACGCCTTGGAAAAGGCAGGAAAGGATTTTGAACTTGTTGTCATTCCAGGGGCTCGTCATACAATGGGTGAGGCTTTTGGCGACCACAAGCGTCAGGATTTTTTTGTACGCCATCTCCTCGGTGTCAACCCTCCGCAGTGGAAAGATTTAAGATGAAATAATAGTTGATAGAAAGTTAGTAATAAATTAGTTGAAAAAATGACCTTAATAATCAATTTCGGGCAGCACCATGGTGCTGCCTTTAAAATTCTCTTGTTTTTCTTCCATCTTCCATGAATCTCTCAATTACCTCTATCATGTTGTCATTTGACAATCAGTTCTTTAATGAATACGTCGAAGGAGCAGCGAGCCGAAATCCGAAGCCGCTGAAGCAAAGACCGAGGTTGGTGTTAATAGAGCCGTGACGGCTGATGACATCATTTGGCGCGCAAAAGAAACGGGAGGTAACGCTGCATCCCTAGCCCGCCTCGGCTGAGGGGTTTAGGGATTAAGATAGTTACTATTTTAAATGATCCAAAGATGCCCAAAATGTTTCCAGCGAAAAATCGGCATCCGTCATTGACGAATGCCGATTAATAATGGGTAGAAAGTATTTACTTAACTATGAACTTCTTGCCGTCTTGGATATAAATACCATGAGTTGGGTTCTCGACGCGACGACCGCTAAGGTCATAAATCAGCCCCTTAACATTGTCGGTACTGATGGTATTGATTCCTGCAATAGTCTCCGAAACAAATTTGACGTGATATACGTACTGTTTATTATTTACTTCGAAGCAGAACTGACCATCTACATTATAGTCTTCCGCCACATCATCGTTACAACCGATGTTGATGATATAGTTTTCACCACTCTTCTCAATAGTAAAGAAGATGTTCCCATAAAGGTTGAAACCACCGTCATAATCAAATGCAAGACCTGTCTCACAACTTGCTCCTTCACCATAAATACCACTGGTGGTCAGTCCACGCAGATAGTAATTGTTGGGACTCATCAGATCGTCGACGGTTACGCCAAGTGCCTCAGCCGCCTTGGAAAGATCGATGACAATATTATTTCCCTTTGTTGTAGCAGGCAGAACGAGATTCTCGGAACCTACAACCTCTTTTTCGACAAGTGTCTCAACAAAGGTCAGGGAAATGTTGACAGTTATCATTTTGTTCGTTTCCTCGTTAACAAGGAATAGTTGTGTAGTGAAGGTGTCACCAATGCTGTTACCATTAGGATACTGGAAGAAACGGAAGGTAGTGTTATCAACCCAACAGATGCCTACAGGCGACTCGCCGCCCCAACTGGAAACTGTTCCGTCTTTGGCAAGCCAGAAACCAGGCTTCGGATCGCAGCTGTACTTGTTGGAGTACTTACCCTTCTCTGCGACAAGCGAGTCGACAGTCAGACCGTAGAGGGTAGGAGTAGCAGTTCCGATAAGTTGTTCAAGATCCTCGCTCTTCAGTGTAATAAGATCCATTGGAGTATAATCGTTGTTGAGCAATGACTGAAGGGCAAAAGTACGAGTTGCAACACTCTCAAAATTCTGTTCTACAGCTTGAGCCTCAGTAATCTTAAGTGTGACGGTGTAAGCATAGTATTTTTCACCATTTACAAAATAAAGGTACGCATTAGCTTCATCGCCTACAGAGAGCGCGTTGGGATACTGGCCTACATTGAGTACAGAATAGTCGCCATTGGTGGCTGGTTCGACAAACAATGCTGAGGAAGCACCCCAAGAGGTTACTGTGCCTACAGAGGTAAACCAGAAACCACCGTTGTTGGCAGTACTGCCAGCAAAATTGTCCTTGTCATCGAGTGCAACGATGCCTAATGCTGAAACCTCGCAGCCGAGTGCTGCGGCAATAGCCTCCACATCTGGGTTGACGGCCTTCGTCGAATAGTCGTCTGTGGGTTCTTGTTCCACGATGACTGTCTCCTCGCCAACTTTGGTGTAATTAGCCAGACCGGATCCCTGTGTCTGTTCATTCAGTTTCAGTGTGTACTTAATACGATAGGCTTTTTCGCCATAAATAATGTACACGTTAGCAAACCATGTCTCGTTTTCCTTACATGAGCCGGGGTATTGTCCCAGGTTGGCTGCCAGCACATCATTCTCAGCATTGTAGGCGAAAGATTCCAGGAAGAACTTGTCGTCACCTCCCCATCCAGTAGCAGACACTTCACCATCCTGCTCGCCATTTGCATTTTCTACAGGGCGGAACCAGAAACCGTGACCTCCGGCAGTGGGAGAATTCGTCAGCGAGTCTTTCTTCATACCACCGCCTTCTTCTACACTGCCTGCATTATACCATGTGGTATAGATGACCTTACCGATATTTTCGCTCATGCCTTCCTTATTGGTGATGTTCAATAGCTGCAGTGCATCGGTAATGGTTACCTCGACAAGATCGGAATCATAAGAACCGCGCGGGAACTGTTCGACAATCTTTTCTTGCTCGCCGACGATAACAAGGTTCTTCTCAATGACAGTAGGTTCGGGTACATCGAATGCTGGCTTTGCTATGACGTTGAGTGTCAGTTTGAAGCTGGCTTCCTTGCCGTTGAATTTTAGTTTCAGAGTAGCTGTGGCTACATCTCCGGCGACCATTTTTTCTGGCATTTGTCCACAGTAGAAGCCAATCTCATCGTTAGTGGCATCCACATCAGGACTCGCATAAAACTTGGCATCATCGCCCCAGCCCACGGGTTTGCCAAGAGCATCCATCCAGAATCCGTGTGCATCAGCCTCAGTAGCTGCGGCCCATGGAGTATCTACACCATCTACCACGGCATAGAATAGAATCGGATCAGGAGTCTCTGCACTGATGTAGGCCTTGATGGCCGTGGCCAGTGTGGCAGTATCAGTCTCCAACGTTGCTGAGACCTCCGTTAGACTGAACAAGAATGGAGCGGCTGAATAGTCCGTTGTGGGGTACTGATCTGCGCTCTTTGAATACTGCGCCTGTGCGGAAACCGCTGTAAAAAGACAGACGACTGCAATAAGCAGATTTTTCATTCGAGTAATCATCATACCATAGAATTTAAATTTGTAAATAAAAAGAAAAATATTAGCTTGAATTATTTTCATTGGCAAAGTTAGATAATAATCTTGAAATGAACAAGAAAAATCATTGTAATTATCGGGATTTAGACGATTTTGTTATCATTTTGGACGATATTGCTAGTGCTTGGCATGGAAGGTGATTTTTTTTAAAATTTTTCCTATTTTTTCTTGCAGATAATAAAAAAAAGAACTATCTTTGTTCGGTTTTTGATTCTAATTGCTAACAAACAGTAATAAACGATAAAGAAAGATGAATATAAATCTTACAAGAATATTTGTTTTTTTGATAGGACTTTTTGTGACGGGTCTTATTGAGGGGCAGACCATACAAAACCTGTCACTGAAAGCCACTTTCGTTGGAGCCTCTACCGAAAGTGAGGGTCATGCAGCTAATTTGGTGTGCGACAACCGCTATGGCGGCAACGCCAAGTACTGGAGCAGTTATCATGGTGATGAGAATATGGGACAATATGAATATGTAGAATTAAGATGGACGCAACAATATAAAATAAAAGAGGTTCGCGCGTATTGGACTTCTGATGGTGAAAATATCCTGTTACCAGAAGATTCCTACCTATGTTGGTGGAACGACAATGATTGGCAAAGGAGTGCGACCCTAACTGCTCCAGATGACAAGAATTTGAGCGTGACAGAGGTAGTCCTTTCGACCGACCGTATACGAATCTATATGAAGAGTGAAAAATCGTGTGGTCTGCGCGAACTGCAAATAATGGGCTATATAGACCCGTTGGTAAGTTACGTCTGGCCGAATTATAATCCCAAATTGAACTATGATTTCCGCTGGGAGTATCCGCAGTTGACACCTCCGACTAAAGGTAGGTTACCAGAAGGGATGAATGTAGCTCGTGAAGCTGATGGGGAATGGTGGAGTGTGGCTGTGGGTCCGAAAGCAAATAAGGCTATTACCGATACTTCATTGGTGTTGCTCGTAAAAAAGATGGACGAGGATTTTGCCTACTTCCGCAATGAGTTCGGTTGGCCACCCGACAAGCGTGCCCGTAACGGCTACTATAGCCAAATCTATGGCTATGGCAGTGGTGTGGGTACTGACAATGAGCCCAACACCGCTACTGGTGGCTGGCAGAGTGCAACTTGGTATAAGGGGTCTAATTGGCCGATGGTGCTGTTGAGTTATTACCCGATTGCCAGTTTCGATCCCGACTGTAAATATAGTGATCGCATAGCTCAACAGAATGCTTGTGTACATGAGGGCATCCATGCCACCTTTGCCGATCTGGATGGGTGCAAAGAGAGTGCTTGGTTTCATGAGGGTGGAAACACTTGGCTGCAAGGCGAGGCTGAGCTGGCGAAGAGTGGAAAGACACCTGAGAGCATGGGTTGGCTGAGTGCTGGCAACATGATAGCACCGTTTATGCCAATAGAATGCTATAGCGGTTGGTTGCTCGATGATTCGTTTGGTGGACCGAGTGCCGAAGGAGTCAATATGTATGGCAATTCTGGTCAGATTTGTACTTGGCGAAAGCTATTAGGCGGGGTACAATACGGGGAATTGTTCCCTCATTTCCTCAGTGAGATTATGGGGCGTGGTTCTATCCCTTGGATATGGCGTTACTGCAAGGGCCGAGTCTTAGAAGGTATGGCCGATTCGCTCGGTGAGAAGCAGATGCGGCATTTGATTTTAGAATATCGAGTACGTCAGGCAATGATAGATGTAGGACAATGGAGCAATGCCTGCCGTAAACTCATCGATGACAACTGGCTTGTGAGTTTAGAGCAGGAGTGGAGTCCATATTGGAAGAAAGTAGAACCCTGGAAGGCTACTCCATATGCAAATATGTATAAGTGTGACGAAGTGGACAGTGTGGGTTGGTGGAAACCTGAATGGCGCACTACGCCAGGTTGGAGCGGAGCCAATCAGATTCCCTTGCACGTCAGAGGCAACGAAGGAGACTTGATAAGTGTCCACTTCAAACCTTTGGGACAGAATATGGTGTGCATGCTTTGTTACCGCACAAAGCAAGGAAAGATCTTCTACTCACAGCCAGTGGAAGGTGAGGGTGAAGTGGTCATGCAGCTACAGGCACAACCGGCCAACAATGTGGTGATAGCTGTGGTCTGCAATACAGACTATATCTACAAAGGTGAGTCAACCCGTAAACAACATTTTGACTACCGTTTGAAGATGGGCGAGAATATTTATCAGCCTGCATCGTCACAGCTGAAATGGTATAACTACCGTAGCACCATCAAGGATAGCAGTTTCACCGATATTGATGAGACGGTGGCGGATGAACATACCCCAGCCCAGTTTGCTATTATTCCAGAACGGTATACTGTAGAACGCGGTAGTCAGGTAAAGCTTCATATTACAGCGGCCTCACAGTGGATGGTGGCTGTCAGACTCTATGATGCTGCCGGGCGTATGGTTTGTCAACAAAGTCTGATGCATGATGACTTCTACGACATACCTGCCGATATCCCTTCAGGTCTGTATCTGATGCAGGGCCTGAACGGGAAGGAAACAGCGAGTGTGAAAATAGTGATAAAGTGAATAGTGAAAAGTAACAGAATATGAAAAGAACTCTGACAATGACCAAGACGGTGGTGCTGGTGGCACTGCTGACTGGTAGCGGTTTGACGCTTACGTCGTGTAGCGAGAAGGATGAGTTAATGGACGAACCCTCTTGGTTAGGTAACTCTATCTATGAACGTCTGAACGATGAGGGCTCTTACCGTTACACCCTGAAGCTAATTGATGACCTCGGACAGAAGGATGTGCTTAGCCAGACGGGATCGAAGACGGTGTTTGTTAGTGATGACAACACCTATGACCAATTCTTCAGTCAAAACACTTGGGGGGCGAGGAAATATGAAGACCTCTCGGTTGCACAGAAGAAACTGCTTTTCAACAGTGCGATGGTAAACAACGCTTATCTGATAGAACTGCTCAGTAGCGTGAGTGGCCCGAAACCTTTGAAGGGTCAATGTATGCGACGTCCGACGGCAGCCTCGGTATTCGACTCAGTGTCGGTGATGATACCGGTTAAGATGCCTGACACCAAATACTGGCAGCAGTATCGCGATGCAGGGGAACCTTTGGTGTTGCTTAGGGATAATACTACCAAACCAATGATACATTTCTTGCCTGTGTTTATGAAAAATAACAAGATCACCGATGCTGACCTCGCCATACTGACCAATGGTGTATCAACCAGTATCAGTGACGCTTGGGTAAACGGTAAAAAACTCGTTGAGACCGATATAATCTGTAAGAATGGCTATATCCATAAAGCAGACGGATTGGCTACTGCTGCAGATAATATGGCAGAGATTGTGCATAACCACCAGAATATGTCGCTCTTCGCATCACTACTCGACCGTTTCTCCGCACCCTATTACGACGATGGTGCCACCAAAGAGTATAACCGACTCTATCAGAACGAAGAGAAAGTGTATACGCTGAAATATTTTTCGCAGAATAGTAATATCCAGGACTATCCCGGGTCTGAGGGTGGGGCTCTGGAGAATGACCCCAATGGTCAGCCTGTGGATGCTACACTGGCGTTTGATCCCGGATGGAATCAATATATGTATTCTAACACGGCAGGACGTGACTTGCATTATGATGCTGGTGCACTTCTCGTTCCTTCGGATGCCGCTTTTGATTTCTGGTGGAACCACGATGGCAAGAGCCTGAAGGATATGTATGGCTCGTGGGAGAATGTACCCATGAAGGTGCTCGTCAAACTACTCGACATTAACTTTGTGCGTTCGTTCACGGAGTCTGTGCCATCGAAATTCAAAAATATCGTGGATAATACCAACAAGGTGCCTATCGGTATTACCACAGATCACGTGGATAGCTGTTTTATGGGGTGCAACGGTGTGGTATATCTGTTGAACCGGGTGTTCACACCGGCTGCCTATAGTTCGGTATCGTTCCCGGCATTGGTCAACGAAACGACCATGAACGTAATCTATTGGGCCATAGAGAAACTGGAGTTTGAACCTTACCTGAACTCTATGGACTCCTATTACAGTTTCATCATTCCCACCAACAATGCCATGTTGACTTATGTAGACCCATGTACCTACGGCAGTCCGCAACCGATACTCTATGAGTTCTTTTGGAATGCAGAGCGTAAGACGGTAGGCGCACACCGGTATTATTACGATCTGGCAAGCGGACAGAAAATGGAAGGGGAATTGAATGATGCCAGTGATGACCAGATACAAAACCGACTACGTGACATGCTTGACAACCTGATCATTGTCGACAGCTTGGAGAGTGGCCATAGCTACTATCGTACGAAAGGTGGGAGCGTCATTCGCGTAGCCAATGCCGGGCAGGCGGGTTCGATGACAGTTTCCGGTGGCTTGCAAATAGAGCAGGATAGACCGATTACCATTAGCCGCATCTACGACCAGACACGTTCTGGCAATGGAAAAAGCTATATCATTGAAACCAGTCTCCCCTTGTCGAGCCGGCAGTCGCTCTATAGTCTGCTGAACGGGCGTGATGAGTGCAATCGTTTCTTCGATCTGCTGACCAAGGGGGGGAGTGCCAACACCTTGTTGAAGGCCAGACAGGGAGGGTACACCTGCCTTGACTATAACTGCGCCCTGTTTGATGCCTATAATTATACAGTGTACGTTCCCCTCAATGTGGAGATTGAGAAACTGCATGAACAGGGATTCCTGCCTTATTGGAGTGACTATGAAGCCCTGGATACGGACAGTGTACTCAGTAAGAATGCCACACTACTGCGTCAGGCACGTAACATTATCTCTAACCGTATACACAACTTTGTGAAATATCATATACAGGACAACTCTGTCTTTATTGGGGGTAATCCTGTTTCGGGCGTGAAGTATGAGACATCGACCCTGAACCCGAAGAATAAGCGATTCTATAGCATTACTGTTACTGCAGACGATAACCGTTTGATCATAGAAGACTTGCAGGGGAACACGCATCGGGTGCTGACATCCGGCGGTCTGTATAACCTGATGGGTCGTGAGTATTGGATCCAAAATGCCAATAACCAGAATCACAATGAGATGCTTTATAATGCAAGCGATGTCGTGGTCCACCAGATTGATAGCCCTCTGCTTTACGACGAGTCTCAACTTACAAGTTGGAAAGAGGAAATAGAGGGAATAAAGAAATGAATAGTGAATAGTGAAAAAGTGAATGATGATGAGAAAGTTTTTTATTATATTGGCACTTCATATCCTATTCGTCAGTACAGCTCTGGGGCAGATTACTGCTGTTCATGGTTCTGTGAGCGACGACATGGGTGAGCTGATGGGTGCTTCGGTATGTGAGATAGATGGTAGTGGACGTATCATAGAAGCTACGACGACTGACATGAACGGAAATTTCTCAATGCCTGTCCGTAACCCTAAGGACAGAATCCGTTTCAGTTTCGTGGGTTGTAAGTCACAAACACTACCTATCAACCGCGAGGAGTATAAAATCAAACTGGAGAGTCAGACCAAGTTGAAGGAGGTCACAGTCACTTCCAGGCGTCGTATCGGCAGCGGATTGCCTATTCCTGAGCGTGAGGTGTCGTACGCCACGCAGACCATCTCGATGAAAGAGTTTGAGGGTTTGGGCTTGAATACCGTCGACGAGGCTTTGCAAGGACGTATTGCCGGTCTTGACATCGTGGCGGTCTCGGGCAATCTGGGAGCAGGCACCACCATGAGGCTTCGCGGAGCCTCGTCGGTCTCGACGCTTACCAGTTCGAATCCGTTGATTGTGGTCAACGGCAACACATGGAACGTGGATATGAGTAATTTCGACCTGACAAATGCCAACGATGAGCAGTTTGCACAACTACTGAACGTGAATCCCGAAGACATCCAAAGCATCACGGTGCTGAAAGACGCGGCGGCTACGGCCATTTATGGTTCGCAGGGTGCCAATGGAGTGATTGAGATAACCACCAAACGAGGTACGCGTGGTGCGCCGAAACTGACCTACTCACTCCGTCTCACAGGTACTTATCAGCCTCGTGGTTATAAGATGCTGAATGGCGATGACTACACAATGCTGTTGAAAGAAAGTTATTTCAACCCGGAACAAAATGATGCAGCCTCAGACATTCGGGAGTTGAACTACGATCCCACGTTCTCAGAGTATGAGCAGTATAACAATAATACCGACTGGGTGGACGCTGTAACTCAGTGGGGTTTGCGTCAGAACCACTATCTCTCGGTTACCGGTGGAGGTGAGAAAGCCACCTTCCGCATCAGCGGTGGCTACGACCACGAGACAGGTTCTGTGATTAAACAGCAACTGGACCGTTTCTCGACCCGTGTGGCCCTCGACTATTATGTCAGTGAGCGCATCAAGATATCGACCAATTTCTCGCTGACTTATACCGACAACGACAAGAATTATGAGAACCTGCTCCCGATAGCTTATAAGAAGATGCCAAATATGAGTATCTATGAGCAGGATCCGTTGACAGGACAGAACACAAGTAAATATTACACCATGCTTCAGTCGGGTAGCGATGTTTTTAAGGATGACCAGAAGGTATATCCCAATCCTGTGGCTGTGGCTCATTTGGCCAAGTACAACGACCGCACTTACGACATCACACCGGAATTGGAATTGAACTATCATCTGATGGGACTTGACGACCAGCACACCCAATTGAACTGGCAGGGCCGGGTCTACATGAACATTTTCAATGAGTATGTAGACAAATTCTATCCCAATGTGCTGACAACGGTATCGTGGAATAACGGTGTGAACAGTGCCTATACGGGAAGTACGAAGAGCGTGGCCTTCAATACTAAGCAGACACTTACACTGATACCTCACTTCAAGAATGAAGATCACTCGCTGATGGCCATGGGGCGTTTTGAGCTGACATCAGGCAGTAGTAACGGTCAGGGCACGGATGCCACGAAACTGCCGTCGGGTGGTATCATCAGTCCGACGGTGGCTGGCAAGGTGACAGGTATGAGCAGCAATTTCAGCGAATGGCGCTCAATGTACTATACTTTCTCGACACACTACGCATACAAAGGACGGTATGTGGCCGACTTCTCTTTGCGTGCCGATGGTACGACGAAGTTCGGTCCCGACCGTCGCTGGGGATTCTTCCCCGCCGTATCGCTCAAATGGATTGCCAGCGACGAACGGTGGTTGCAGAAGGCATTGGGCATAAACCCCGACCGACCATGGCTCTCGATGCTGGCTATTCGTCCGAGCTGGGGTAAGGTGGGTAACCAGCCCGGTCGTGACTATCTGTATGAGAGTATTTATAGCAGTGGAACGCGCTATATCGACATGGCGGCTATGAACCCTGATAACATCCGGTTGACCGACCTGCGTTGGGAGACGACGACAACATGGGACGTTGGATTGGATCTGGGACTTTTCAATGACAAACTGACCCTGCAGGCAGAGTGGTATCACAGCACTCGTCGCGACATGCTAATGCCGGATGTAAGTATTCCGTCGACTACTGGTTACTATACGCTGGCATACCGTAATATAGGATCGATGCGTAACATCGGTTGGGAGCTGAACTTGAATACTAACCGTCTGATAGAGGCAGGCAAGTTCTTTGCCGACATCAATATGACGTTTGGCAATAACTCGAACGAGATCCTTACAATGGATGAAACGGTTCTGAATTCGCTTAACTCTGAGTTTCACTATGAGAACCGGGAGGTACTTCAGCGAGTACAACTGAACAACCCCTTTGGCGCAATTTATGGATTCCGTTTCAAGGGTGTATATCAATACCAGTATGAGACGTTTCTCGACATGACGCCCCAGGAGCGGCTCGACTTCATTGCTCAGGGCAAGACAGCCCCATACGTAGTCAGCGATATAGGAGAGATCGTGGTGGACGATGAGGGTAATCCTGTGAGAATGGTATATAACTATTCGCATGACGGTACTGGTAAGAATTATGAGTTCATGGGCGGAGATGCTATTTATGACGATGTGAACTACGATGGGCAGATTAACGCCCTTGATATTGTGTATCTGGGTAGTTCACTGCCAAAGCTGACCGGTGGTTTCGGATTTACATTGAACTATAACCGCTGGAAGTTGAATACCCAGTTCAACTACCGTGTTGGCAATAAGATTCTCAACCTGGCACGTCTGGATGCCGAGGCGATGTCGAACAATAACAACCAGAGTAAGGCCGTGAACTACCGTTGGCGTAAGGAGGGTAATGAGACTGTCGTTCCCAGGGCTATGTATGGCACAACCACCAACTACAACACGCTGGTGAGTGACCGTTTCGTGGAAGATGGTTCGTTCCTGCGGTTGAATTACCTGCAGTTGTCTTATAGTTTCGATCCGAAATTCATCCGGCGAACTTTGGGTGTCAGCCGTCTGAGTTTCTATGCCAGTGCCAACAATCTCTTTATTATCACCAAGTACAAAGGTGTTGACCCGGAGGTAAGCTATGGCGGATACGGTGCAGCCGTCGACGGTGGACAGACACCCCGTGCAAAGTCATATACCTTCGGCATTACGGTGGATTTCTAGTTTATGGTTAATGGTTTATAGTTTACAGATATGATTAAGATAAATAAAAAGAATAGTGTGAAAGTCCTGATGGCAGGAGTCTTCTCTTACCTCTTACCTCTCACCTCTTACCTCTTTGTTTCCTGTTCGGACTTTCTGGAGATAGAACCACAGGAGTTGATCGTGCTCGATAAGTTCTGGAATGAAGAGGCTGATGTGAACAGTATGGTGTCGGGTTGTTATTCTACCATGCAGTCACAGGCAGTTATCAGCCGTATGATGGTTTGGGGAGAGTTTCGCAGCGATAATATTGTCGGGGGGCGTAATTACGAAAATGATGTTCAGATCTCCAACATCTTCAAGGAAAATATCAATGCCAGTAATTCATACGCAAAATGGGGAGACTTCTACAATGTGATCAACCGGTGCAATACTGTGCTGAAGTATGCTCCCGTGGTGGCAGAGAGGGATCCAAGTTATACGGAGAGTAAACTGAATGCGACGATTGCCGAGGTGACGGCTATCCGTGCCCTTATGTATTTCTACCTGATAAGGACATTCAGGGATGTGCCATATATCAGTGAGCCGTATTTGGATGATAACCAGCGGATGGATGTGCCGGCAGCACCGTTCGACTCAGTGCTTACGGTGATGATCGAAGATCTGGAGAGAGTGCAGTCGATGGCGGTCAGGCGCTACCCTGTGACGAAGAGCTATTATCAGCACGGCCGTATCACTCAGGATGCCATTCACGCCATGCTCGCTGATATGTATCTGTGGAAGCAGGATTACCAGAATACGGTGAAATATGCAGATATGGTGATACAGGCAAAACTTGACGCGTATGAGACGAAGAGGGCTAACAGTTCATCGGCGTCGTTGACGGGTGACGATGGTCTGATTGACGGATTCCCGCTGATCAGCGACAATTATCTGACCGGTAACTATTATGGTAATGCATACGGGGAGATTTTTGGTAATGGTAATAGCGATGAGAGTATCTTGGAGCTGATTTTCATGAACGATGACGATATGTTGGCCAACTGGGCGCTGAGCAGTTTCTATGGCAATGCTACGAACTGGCCTGGACTGGTGAAACCAGCCGACTTTATCGGAACTGACATCAGCGATGAAACCTTCAGCGTGTTTCTCAGTAAATATGACAGTCGCTACTATGAGAACCTGCAGGCGGTACAGGGTCAGTCGAATTCGTATGGCATAAGCAAGTATATCTGTAAGACAGTTCAGGTGGATCTGACCAAAGCCGAGATACAAGCCATTTACATCTCACCCTATCTGGAGGATAAGTGTCATGCCAACTGGATATTATACCGTCTGAGTGATGTGATGTTGCTAAAGGCAGAGGCTCTTGTGGAAATGGCCGGCGAGGAAACCGGCATCGACAGTGATGAACGGCTTCAGGAGGCCTTCAGGATTGTGAATGCCGTTAACAAACGCAGTAATTGTTCGTCGGGCGACAAGAACCTTGATCAGGGCAATTATGAAACCAAGCCTCTGATGAGGGCTCTGGTGCTGGAAGAGCGTCAGCGGGAACTGATGTTCGAAGGTAAACGTTGGTACGATCTGGTGCGCCGTGCACGGCGCGACGGAGCAACCACCTTCCTCGTGGGCTGTGTGTCGCGTAAAGGTAGTAATAGCGGTGCCATATCGAGCAAGTTGTCACGTATGGATGCCATATACTGGCCGTATCACATCGATGAACTGAAAGTGAACAGTTATCTGGTTCAGAATCCGGCTTTTGGCAATGGTGAGAACTCAAGCATCGAACGGACGAAGTGAAACGATTAATAAAACTGAAAAAAGATATGAAAGCAAGATTTTATAAGGTGTTGCTGGCGATGCTGCCTCTGCTCACTGCATGTACGGATGAACCGGACTCGTCGAATTTCTATACCTTCAAAGGGCAGATGATGAGCGAGTATCTGAAAACACATGAGAACTTCAGTCAGTTTTCGGCTTTAGTGGAGCGCACGGGTATGATGAAACTGCTCTCCACCTACGGCGAGTACACTTGTTTCGCACCAACCAATGAGGCCATGGACAGCTACCTCCGGAAAAAGGGAGTCAGCGGGATAGATGCGCTGTCGTATGAAGACTGTGACACACTGGTTCGCACCCATCTGGTGAAGGATATGTATACTACAGCCGATATGAATGATGGGGTGCTCTCAACGGCCAACATGAACCGGCGGTATATTGAGGTGAGTCATGGTGTGGATGAGGATAATAATGGCGTGGTGTTTCTCAATGGCACATCGCACATTATCTTTGCCTTACAGGACGACTCGGTGGAGAACGGTTTTGTACAGCCCGTTACCGAGGTGCTTGAAAGCAGCAACCGTATGATTCTCGATATGCTGCTTCAGAACCCCCATATCAGTATCTTCGCCAACGCACTCCAAAGAGCGGGCTTTGGTGAGGTGCTCTATCTGTATCGTGATGAGGCATGGGATAAGGAGAAACTGAACTACCCGCGGATCCGCTATGTGTCGCACGTGAACAAGGAGACGGCTACGGTGCCTGACGAGAAACGCTTCGGTTATACGATCTTCACGCCCACCGACTCGGTGTTGCGGGAAAAATACGCCATCACCACGGTAGAGCAACTCTACCAGAAAGCCTGTGAGATATACGACCGCATCTATCCTGAGGATGCCGGCCGGGATTATCATGACTTTACGCAGATCACCCATGAGAAGAATCCGTTGCACCGGTTTTTGGCATACCATATCCTGACGCGTGACGTAAAGGGGTGGAACTACCTGACGCCATACAATGACATCGGTATAGAGACCCGAGACATGAACCCTGTGGACTGGTACGAGACGATGCTCCCGCACACCATGATGAAATTTGAGCGGTTGACTGTCAGGAAGTGGGCTGGAGGAAGCACCATCGGACAGCGCTATATCAACCGACGTTACGATGATGAGTTCCAGATACCAGGCGTCTATATATATCCTACAGTGGAGAAAGCGTATAAGCAGGATGCACTGAACGGGCGGTATTTCTATACAGACGATATCCTGGCTTTCGACGAGCAGACGCGTGATGAGGTGTTCAACACGCTGATCCGCATGGACTTCTCTACGGTATTCCCGGAACTGATGACCAATGACATCCGTCTGAACCAGCGTAACAATGGTGTAAAGAATCAGGACCCGGACTATGATGAGACGGGTAAATACGGAAGGAATTATTATTTCCCGAATGGTTATCTGGATGGCGTAACGATCAATGAGGGCAGCTGGTTTGTATACCGGCGTCCGCATGACTGGTACGATAGTTATGAGGGTGACGAGATGAACCTGTTCAAGGATTTTGACTTTACCTTCCGTCTGCCACCGGTGCCCTACGAGGGAGAATGGCAGATCCGACTCGGTTTTGCGGCAGAGCCGACCCGTGGTGTGGCACAAATCTATTATGATGATAAGCCGCAGGGTATCCCGCTCGATATGACAAAGAACCTGAATGATGCTTCTATCCTGGGTTCCAACTGGAAGGCGGACTACAACACGATGTCGACCCTTGACCTCTCCACCGATCAGAAGGAACTGAAAAACAAAGGCTATTACCGTGGTCCGACAGGAGGATATCACTATCCTTACGGTGGTGGAAATGACCATGTGTATTTTGCACGCCAGTCGAACACCTACCGTATGGTGCTGTGCACGACCCATATAGACCCGAGTGAGGACCATTTCCTGCGTATTCGTTGCGTTTCGGCAAAACAAGGTAATGACAATGAGTTTATGCTCGACTTCCTGGAGCTTGTACCAAAGAGTGTCTATGGTGTGACCGATGAGGGCACTATGGAACCAATGCTGTAATTGATGATTTTAAAGTTTGAAGGTTATGATTTTCAAGACAAATAATATGAGAAAAGCCTTATGTTTGGCTGTAGTGTTGACTTTCATCTCATGTAGCGATGAATGGAACGACCATTATGAGGTGTCGGTTGCCGATAATGGCACCCTTTGGCAGGCCATTTCTTCAAGGCAGGAGCTGAGCAATTTCTCACGGATCGTGAAGGCCTGTGGCTATGATGTCGTTCTCAATGGCGGACAGACGTTTACCGTTTTTGCACCTACTGACGAAGTCTTGTCACAGGCTGAGGCCGACAGGCTGATCGCCGACTATCAGCAACAGGCGGCTGCCGGTGTGCGCAGTAATGATAATACTGTGGTACGGCAGTTCTTGCAGAATCACATGGCTTTGTACAAGTACCCAGTGTCATCGTTGACAGACAGGATGATTACGTTGATGAACAATAAGTATGCCCACTTGACTTCAAGCACCCTTGAAGGCAGCCTCTTCCTGACGAGCAATACGCTGCTTGATAATGGGCTCCTCTTTACCCTTGACCGGCAAGTGGCCTATACACCTAATGTTTTTGAATGTCTTGGTCACGATGCCGAACTCGATAGCGTCTACCAGTTTCTGAACAGTCATAGTGTATATGAGTTCGACGAGACGAAGAGTGTTGCCGGGGAAATCATTGATGGCGTGACCCACTATCTTGATTCGGTATCGGTCTTACGTAACGACTTGCTCTCCACTTTAGGGCTTATCAACTCTGAAGACAGCACCTATTGGTTCATCGCTCCTACGAATAGTGAGTGGAACCGATTGGTTAAGGAGTATGAAACCTATTTCAATTATCCTCAGAATGTGACCCGTCGTGATTCTATGATCTATACAAATTCGCGTGTAGCATTGATTGGTGGCGGCTTCTTTAGCCGGACCGTCAATCCAGACGTCGCTTTTCGCGATTCTGCCGTTTCCACGATGGCTGTTACTGGCGAAATGAGGCTCCTGACAGGTGCAGACAGATCTTACTATGTCTATCAGAAGCCTTTTGATGAGGGTGGCGTGTTCTATGGTACAGAAGATGTCCTGTGCAGTAATGGACATGTGCGGAAGGCGTCTGAATATTCTGTTTCCAAATTTGATTCCTTTGTTCAGACAATCAAAGTCGAGGCGGAGAATGTGCAGAGACAGGATACCATCATCAATGCTGTCGAGCCGCTGACAATCCGGGAGGTGCCTTCAGGCAATGACTATTATGGGCAGGTATCCGGCAACTCGTTTGTCGAGGTAGTTCCCAGCACGCCGGACGCCAATGTGCAGGTGAGCTTTAGACTGCCGGAGCTATTGTCGGGGATGCCGTACAATATCTATGGCGTTTTTGTTCCCGCTACAGCTTACGATCCTTTGTCTGTGGAGGAAACGCATCGGGCTTATCGCGTTCGTAGTATGATCCGTTATCCGGACCTGAACGGCGTGGAAACGATGAGACGTTTTAACCGGAATATCAATGTCAACACCGAAGTGGTTGATACTGTGCAGTTAATATCCAATATCACTATCCCCACTTGTTCATACGGCTTGTCGGAGCCGAAGGTGAAACTCGACTTGCAGTCGGGTACTAATGGTGCCACACTGCTGCTCGATTGTATTATTGTCAAACCTGTTAGAAATGAGGAATAAGATATGAAGATAACTAAGTATTTTTCGTTTGTCGTTGTGCTGTTTGTAGCATTACAGCCGACACCTGTATTGGCACAGGACGATGATATCGCCGATCCTGACAAACCTAAGAATGAACGCAAGGAAACAGCTCGTAAGAAGTACTCTACCCGTGAGATTAAGGGACTCATTTTGGATGCCACAACCCGACAGCCCTTAGCCGGTGCGTTGGTGAGTGCTGATGGAGTGGATGGTTACAGTGTCCTTTCGGGTAGTGACGGTTCTTATACGCTCAATGTACCGTTGTTCTCAAGTTGTGTGGTGATCACGGCTCCCGGGCATAATATGATGAAGATGGGACTAGTCAGTGAAGTGACACAGAAAGATGTGTTTCTATACACCAATAGCTTCAATTCCGAATATGAGACAGGTACGAACGTGACCGCTTCTGTAAGCACCAGTGACTTCCGGTTTGCTCCTTCGGTCAGTATTGAGGACGAAATACAAATGCGGCTTGGTGCACAAGTGCATACAACCATGCGGAATGGTACGCCCGGTATTGGAGGTGTTATGATGATTGGTGGACTTAACTCTCTGAATGTAAATGCCCAGCCACTGATTATCATCGATGGGGTTATTTTCGACCAACAGTATTCACGTACACCTTTGCATGATGGCTTTTATAATGATATCCTGACAAATGTGTCACCTTCTGACATCGAGAAGGTGACGGTACTCCGCAACGGAACAGCGCTTTATGGTGCCAAAGGAGCAAATGGTGTCATATTGATTGAAACCAAGCGTAACAAGTCAATGGCAACACGTATTACGGCCAGCATATCTGCTGGCGTTACACTCGAGCCAAAATACTTCGACATGATGGATGCTACACAATACAAAAGTTATGCAAGTGACTTGCTGGCTACTTTGAAGACAACCATCAAGGACTTCAAGTTCCTCAATGAATCGCCGACCTACTATTATTATAGCCAATATCACAATGACACAGACTGGAAGGACTATGTCTATCGTACAGCCATCACCCAGAATTATGGTATCAATGTGATGGGAGGAGATGAGATTGCCGACTACAATCTTTCGCTTGGATATATTACTAACCAGAGTACGTTAAAACAGAACAAAATGAATCGTCTGAATATCCGTTTCAACTCAGACATCAGGCTGACTCAGCAATTTGATATTCGGTTTGATGCCTCGTTTGCCAATCAGACACGAAATCTGCGTAACGATGGTGCACCAGAAAACTATACAGAGGGGACTCCAACATCAACGGCTTTCCTGGCATACGCGAAGAGTCCAATGCTGAGCCCTTGGACCTTTGCCAACGGACAGATTCGTGATGGCTATATTGATGTTGCTGATGAGAGTTATCTCGACGAAGCATTGGCAGAATATAGCAATTATAACTATAAGTTGGCAAACCCATTGGCTATCAATGAATACGGAGAGGCAGAAAATAAGAACCATTTTGAAAACTCGATGGTAAACCTGAGCGTTACTCCAAAGTACAGGCTGGGTCAGCATCTGGCACTAAGCGAGCACTTCAGTTATAATCTGGTTAATACTAACGAAAAGTACTATATTCCTATGAACGGCGTACCATCTTACTATGTTGCAGGTGTGAATGCCTATTGTGATAATGAGGTACGTTCGATGGCCAGCAAACAGAACTCCGTGATGAGTGATACCCGCTTGGACTACGAGAATCGTTTTGACAGGCACTATTTGAATGTCTTCGGAGGAGTGCGTTACAATAGCGAAACGTACACATTGAGTGAACAGTTGGGTTACAATACCGGTAGTGACAAAATGCCAGCCGTAAGTTCCTCTTTGGATCACTCGAAGCCTTCGGGTGGTAGTGACAAGTGGAAGTCGATAGCGTGGTATTTGCAGGCCAACTATAACTATCTGCAGCGTTATTATCTACAGGCTAACCTTTCATTGGAAACTTCATCGCGATTTGGTAATAATGCAGATCAGGCGGTGAGGCTCTTTGAGGTGCCATGGGGCTTCTTCCATGGTGTACAGGCTGCATGGGTTCTTTCCAACGAGTCGTGGCTGGCTGGCATCAAAGGAGTTGACTACTTGCGCCTTTCATTAGGTTATGACTTTAGTGGTAACGATGACATCGACTATCATGCTGCACGAAGTTATTTCAGCTCGAATAATTTTCTTGAGGATGTGTCGGGACTTTCGTTTGAAAATATTGGCAACAACCACTTGCAGTGGGAGGTTACCAAACGGTTGAATATGGGTATTGAAGGTAATTTCTTCGATAATCGCCTGAACTTAAGGGTTAACTATTTCCGCAGCACTACCGATCACTTGTTAATGTATCAGAAACTTGGCTATGTCACAGGACTTTCCCGTAACTGGACCAATGACGGCTCTATGGATAATCAAGGCTTCGACGTGACGGCTATTGGGAAAGTTCTGGCACTGAAGGACTTCCAGTGGGAGCTTGGTGTCAATATCGGGCATTACAAAAATAAGATAACCGAATTGGCAGACAATCAGATTGCTATTGACAATACACTATATGGAGCAACCATCCGTACTGCCGTGGGGCAGGCAGCCAATATGTTTTATGGTTATAAGACCTTGGGGATATTCTCCACATCAGAAGAAGCGGCCTCTGCCGGCCTTTATATTCTGGATGCCAATGGTGTTGACCGGTTATATTTTGGCGCTGGCGATATGCATTTTGCAGATATTGATGGTGATCACCAAATTACTGAGGCCGACAGGGAGTTTATTGGTGACCCCAATCCGGATATCTATGGTAATATTTTCACTTCCCTAGCATACAAGCGATGGAAAATGGATGTCAACCTGAATTATTGTGTTGGAAATGATGTTTATAACTATCAGCGTAGCCAACTTGAAAGTGGTAGCCGTTTTATGAACCAGACAACGGCAATGACCCGTCGTTGGCAGACAGAGGGACAGCTTACTGACATGCCTCGCATCACTTTTCAGGATCCTTTAGCTAATGGGCGTTTCAGTGACCGTTGGATAGAGGATGGTAGTTACTTGAAATTGAAGAGTATTACTCTGAGTTATGATCTGCCTATGCATTCTACACTGCTTCAGGGCTTTCAATTCTGGATACAAGCTAACAATGTGTTGACCCTTTCGAAGTATCTGGGTGCAGACCCTGAGTTTGCTATGACAGGGCGTGTTATCGGACAAGGCATCGATCTCGGATGTTTACCTCAAAGCCGTAGCTTTGTAGCCGGAGTGAAGATTAATTTATAGTTTACAGATTACAGCTTACAGAAGATGAAACAATATATATTATTTGTAATAGCAGCCACGATGTTGGTGTCATGTGGCGATATGATTTACGACGAGTCGGACCAGGTGACATACGCTGATAAGGAACATCTCACCAGCGATGCCGATACGTTATGGTCGGTTGCAGGTATAATCAATAAGATGCAGGTTATAGCCGATCGGACCATCCTGCTTGGAGAGATGCGTGGTGACCTGGTGGACATAACTTCGAACAGTTCTGCCGACCTTCGTGAACTGGCATTTTTTAATATCAGCAGGGGTAATAGGTATAATGTAGTGCGCGACTATTATGCCATTATCAACAATTGTAACTACTATATTGCGAAGGCTGATACGGCCCTTAGAAACAACCGTAATGAACGGGTGTTTATGAAGGAGTATGCTGCCGTGAAAGCATTTCGGGCATGGACTTACCTGCAGTTGGTGATTAACTACGGGCATGTGCCCTTTATCACAGAGCCGATTCTGACCAAGGACGACTCTGAGCGCGACTTCCCCCGCTATGGTATACAAGACATCTGCCAGTATTTTATTAATGATCTTGCACCTTATGCTGACATGGAGACACCAAACTATGGTGCCATCCGCAATACGGATTCGAAACTGATGTTCTTCCCTGTTCGGATTCTGCTCGGCGACCTCAATCTGTGGGCAGGAAACTATCGTGCTGCTGCGGAGAATTATTACCAATATATCAGCAAGCGGAATGGTTTGAACGCTGCATACCCCACAAGTACTAATTGTGTGCGTTTTGCAACCAACGATTCTCACTGGATGAGCATAAGCGACTCTTGGTCAACGGAATTCTTGACGGAAACGGCCTCTGCCAATTCAGAGCTTATTACCATGATACCTGGTGACTCCATTCCTTCAGAGGGTAATTACAGCGAATTGCGTGACCTGATGAATACTAATGAGAACAATAGCTATAAGCAAAGCATCGTGCCGTCGAACCGACTCTTCTCGTTATCAGCCAGTCAGAAGTACTGTCACTACACCACGGGTGGAAAATTTGTGTTTGCTCCAGTGGAATTGGCTGACAACCGTAGCGGTGACTTGAGACTTCAATCCATTTACAAGACGCTTGATGGAACCAATGGTAAACGTGTTGACAACTACGTCACAAACGGGAAATACAGTACGCGTAATGTGCATATTTATAGACGGACAATGGTGTACCTTCGACTGGCTGAAGCTCTGAACAGGGCAGGATTCCCGCGTTTTGCTTTCCAAATACTGAAACGTGGTATCAACAACTCGTGTATTGAGAATGAGGTGATTCCCTACTATCAGGCTGACGAGGCTTGGCTCAAATCATTCGACTTCCCCAACAACAGCTATATCCTGGAAACAACGGCAGGATTGACGAACGAAAACACAATGGGTATCCACTCGCACGGTTCTGGTTATACGGCCTGGAATACGGCATACGAGATGCCTGTAAACGAAACATTAGAGGGACAAGCACTTATTGACTGGCAAATAGAAAAAGTGGAAGATTTGATTATCGATGAGGAAGCCCTGGAGTTTGCTTTTGAAGGTTATCGCTACTACGATCTGATGCGTGTGTCATTGCACCGCGGAGATCCGACCTATCTGGCCAACCGTATTTATATGCGTCGTGGTGAAGCGAATGTGTCGGATATGCGCGCTCAGATTCTGGCAGACCTGAATGACATGAACAATTGGTATCTGAAAATCGATGAATAGAAGGAGTTTTGCCGCTGTTGCAGTCGTGCTGACGCTCAACGTACAGGCACAGAAAAGAATCTATATTCCTGAGGATTTGCAGGGCATGGATCTGCAAGCAGACAGTTCAAGGTGGTCGTTTAAGCGGTCAATGGAAACCGACGACTTGATTTTTATGTGGGAACGGGGATTTAATATCAAAGATTCCCAAGAAGTCTCTGGGCCTGATCTCGAAGGAAAACCGATGAAATTTAACCTGGCAAACCTCAGAGACCGAGTACAGAGCTTCTATCATTTTTTCCGTGATACGCTCGGTTTTGTCAAAGGTGAATCAAAAGCCGACCGATATAAAATGATGGTCATGGTGAACTACTCACTTGACGGGACAGCCTATGGGGGCACTTACGATAACTTCATCGGAGCACTATGGGTAGCTCCAAACCGGATCCAGGATTTGAAAATGAACTGTATGGCTCATGAACTGGGACATTGTTTCCAGGCCCAGATGATGGCAGACAGTATTAGCGACTGCTGGGGCGGAACGGGTTTCTTCGAGATGACCTCGCAGTGGATGCTCTGGCAGGTGAATCCTGACTGGCTGACAGATGAGAACTATCACTTTGAGGCATTTCGGAAACTGACACACAAGGCCTATCTGCACATGGAGAATATTTATCACTCACCATACGTGATACAATGGTGGAGCGACTTGCATGGCAGGCAGTCGATAGCCGAACTATATCGTCATGGCAGGAGGGGAGAAGATCCTGTGATGACCTATAAGAGGCTGTATAGCATGAGTCAGAGTCAGTTTAATGATGAAATGCTTAGGGGTTATCAGCACTTGGTAAATTTCGATTTCAGCCATGCTCGGAAAGAAACACGGAAATATGCATGCAGCTTTGACACTGAACTGATTGAAGGCAAAGATGGCTGGTTGGTTCCCAAAGACGGTTTGGAGGCATATGGTTTTCATGCCATTCTGCTCGATGGCAGGGTCAACCTACAATCACATGTCTTCCAACTCAGACTGAAAGGAGATCAACTGCGTTATGGATTCGTGGGCGTGACCACAGATGACAGGGAAATCTATAGTGACGTGAATGCCACAATATTTAATGTCCCTAATGGGCAGATGCTCAAACATCTTTATCTGATAGTAATGGGAGCCCCTGAGCGGCATCAGCAGAAGGGAATGTCAACATTTCCATACTCATTCATTGTAAAATGATGATAATTGTCTGGGAAATTTGCTGGTTTAAAGTTTTATTTGTATTTTTGCCGTGACAATGAGAAGAATAGCATTACTTTTCGCCTGTGTCTGCTGTTTTGTGGCAATGTTTGCCCAGAATGATTACCGTCAACGTAGGATCACGATGAATGATGGTCTAACGGCTAATGCTGTGCGTAATATCGTTCAAGACAAACATGGGTATATCTGGTTTGGTACCGACAACGGCCTTTGCCGCTATGACGGACGCAACGTGTTGCCATATCGTATACCAGAACTGGGAATGAACCAATATGTGTCATCGCTGATAGCTGATGGTGATGGGCTCTACGTCGGAACGGAGAAAGGGGTGTTCTTTCTCAGTTTTGAACGCCGAAGATTTGAGAAGCTGCCTGCCGACTTGAATTCCACGACCTCCAGTATGTGTATTGATAAGGAAGGCAATCTGTGGATTTCAACCTTAAAGCAGGGCGTCTGGCGCTATATGCCATACACCCGGCAGATAAAGCATTATGATGACTTCAAGACTTCGGGGGATGTGGTGTCACAGGTGTTCGCGGACAACAGCAACCAGATTTGGACGGTTGCCAACAGCGGACCGGTGTTTGTAACCAGGCTGAACCGTCTGCAGGACCGGTTTGAACCAGTCATGCTTGACTGTGAAGGTGGCTACAACTCGCTTTGTATGACCCAGACGCGCGACGGACGGATATGGCTTGGCACATGGGAGAATGGACTTATGTTGTTGCACCCCGACGGCAAGTTGGAACGGAAGATAGATCCCGAGACTACGAAAATAGGGTGGCATATCCATGCCTTATATCAAAGACAGGATGATGAAATCTGTATCGGATGTGACGATGGCATAATCAGTTACAACCCTAAGTCGGGTGAATGGTATCGGATGGACGATTCACGATTTGTCTATGCGATGTTGGGCGATACGGAGGGCGGATTTTGGATTGGTACATTCTATGGGGGCGTTAGTTATCTTTCACCGGTAGGAAAGAGATTCGAAGGATACTCTGTCGGCAACGGCTTACCGTGCAATGTCATTTCACGTTTCTGTGAAGACAATCAAGGTAGGATTTGGGTGGCCAGCGACGATGGCGGACTTCTCTGTTTTTTGCCAAATGAGGGACGTTTTATCGGTTATCCTCATCAGGACCAACTTTCCCGACTAAATGTGCACGCCCTTTGTATTGATGACAATAACGAGCTTTGGATAGGCACTTATACTGATGGCGTCTTGGTAATGAACCTTGGAACAGGCAACCTGAGACACTATAAACAGACAAACGACCCAAACAGCCTTGACAATATGAGTTCGTATGCCATTTTTCTTGATTCGCACAAACAATTGTGGGTTGCTACAATGGAAGGACTGAACCGCTTCGATCGCGAACATAATAGGTTCGATCGTATTGGAAAGACAGGCGCCATAATCATCGATATCGACGAGGACAAAAAAGGGAACCTTTGGCTTTGTACTCAGGGAGAAGGACTCTGGCAATACGATCGTAAGAGCGGGAAATTGCGCAATTTTCGATATAATTCCGATGATAAAGCCAGCCTGCCAGATAATCAGGTGAACTGTGCTTTCATCGATGAAGGAGGTCAACTGTGGATAGGCACCTTCAGTGGTCTGTGTACATACGATACCAGCCATGACAGTTTCCGTCGTATTGGGTTGGACGTGCCGAGTCAGGACATTCAAAGTATCATTGAGGATCGTGGCGCACTATGGTTGTCCACAGAACGGGGTATCGTGAAGTATGTGCCAGGCGAAAACGTACAATTGTTCACACTCCATGATGGATTGGTTAGTGAACAATTCCAGCCAAACAGCGGCTTAAAGACAGGCGACGGCAGGATATTCTTTGGGTCTACAAGTGGATTCAATGCTTTCTATCCGTATCAGATCAAAGCCAATCATGTGATACCACCCGTCTATATAACTTCGCTCCATTTCATGAATAAAGAAGAATCCGAATGTCAAAACTTGCCACTCGATCTCTCGTTGACAAAAGAGTTGTCTTTTGGTTACGATGATGCCCGGATGCTTACCTTGTCTTTCGCCTCGCTAAGTTATTGTGCTCCAGAGAAAATACAATATGCCTATATGCTTGATGGATTCGACCGTGACTGGAATTATGTGGACAATCAGAATCGTGCTACCTATACCAATATTCCTGCCGGGACTTATATATTCCGTGTTAAGGCCACCAATAACGATGGCGTGTGGTCGACAAATGAAGCTACACTCAAGATTATTGTAAGGCCACCTTTCTGGTGGAGTTGGTACGCCAAAATATTCTATCTTTTGTTATTGGTTCTTGCCATTTGGTGTTATGTGCGTTATAGGTTGAAACGTGCAGAGCAGATTCACCAACGGGAGCTGCAAAAATTGAATGAGCAAAAAGAGAAGGAGGTGCGCGAAGCTCGTCTTAACTTCTTTACAATGATAGCCCATGAGATTCGTACCCCTGTATCGTTGATTATAGGCCCGCTGGAAAAACTGAGAAGCATGGAGTCAAATCCACAATTGACTCTTATTGAGCGCAATGCCCATCGGCTTTTGGAACTCGTCAATCAATTGTTAGACTTCCGTAAAGTGGAACAGCATAGCCTGACGATGCACTTTGCACCTCAAAATATCTACGAACTGATAGCTTCTGTAATCGAACGCTTTGTGCCAACTTTCGAGCAGAATGGCAAAAGACTGATAGTAGATTATCCCGACGAACATTTTACGGCTATCGTTGATAAGGAGGCGTTGACGAAAGTTGTGAGCAACCTGTTGACTAATGCTAATAAGTATACTAAGGACAAAGTGCGGCTATCTTGCACCGTCGAACCTGACAATGAGCGATTCCGAATCTGTGTCAGTGATAATGGTATTGGCATCCGCGAAGAAGACCGTCAACGCATCTTTCAGCCTTTCTTTCAGGCAGAAGGTAATAAACCAGGAACAGGCATTGGACTGAATATTGTTAAAAGCATCGTCGATCAGCATTATGGTGAGATAAGTGTAGAGTCAGAAGTGGGCAGAGGATCGACTTTTACTGTCATCCTGCCTGTGGTACAAAGGGAAACTGAAGAAGGAAATAAAGTTATTGAGAAAGAAAGAGAACGGTACTCTGACAATGATGTCTCAGAACTGGAGCTGACGTCTTCTCGTGAAGTTCAGCCATTTCGTTCTCCCCAAAGTGCTTCAAATCCGGTTATGCTGATTGTTGACGACTCAGACGACATGCGTGATTTCCTGGCGAGCAACTTCCGGAATCAATATGAAATCATAACTGCTGGAGACGGCATTGAAGCTCTCAGTATCTTGCAGAAACATGAAATAAACATCATCATAAGCGACTGGATGATGCCTCGAATGGATGGTGCAGAGTTTTGCCGAAGGGTTCGCCAGAACCAGTTAACCAGTCATATTCCCTTTGTAATGTTGACAGCTAAGACCGACGACGATTCTAAAGTGACAGGTATGGACGTGGGTGCTGATACATATATCGAAAAGCCTTTCTCCGTTCAGTATCTTGAAGCATGTATCCGCAATATGCTCCAGATACGTCGCAACTTGATGGAGAAATTCTCCACACAGCCCCTAGAGCCAGTCACAAAGATTGCCCAAAATCCGACGGACAACAAGTTCCTCGTCAAGATGAACGAAATTATTGAGGAGAATTTCTCTAATTCTGATCTCAATGTTGAGTTTTTAGCGAAACAGCTTAATATCAGCCGTAGTGGACTCTTTGCCAAGATTAAGACTCTTGCAGATGTCACACCTAACGAGATGATACAGATTGTTCGTCTGAAACGTGCTGCCCAATTGTTGCACGAAGGTGATCATATGGTAAGCGAAGTGGGCTATATGGTAGGTTTTTCCAATCCGTCCTATTTCTCGAAATGCTTCCAAAAACAGTTTGGCATCCGCCCTGTCGACTATATGAAATCAAAAAATGATACCTGAGGAATGTAGCTTATGGCTTGAACCCCTTTTGCCAGACGGTCTTGACTCCATCGCAGAGGTCGTAGAGAATATGGCGGCCCTGGATACGACGGCCAGCGGGGAGGAAACCGCAAATGATGCGGGTGATGTGCTGTCGGATGTTGAAGGCTTTCGGATCATCCACACCGATACTCTCCACACGGAGACTGAAACGACCGATGCCGGGAAGTACCACCGTCTGACCTTCCCGCAGTCTCTCTTTCAGAATATCCTGTAATTCCGTCACGACACCGACGATGGATCCTTCAGAAAAACCGCTGTTACGACAAGCCTCAGCTGCAATCTCATTGAGCGTCACCTCACCCTGACTCACAGCCTTAGCAAAATATTTCCCATAAGAACTGCTGCTCTTAATATTGTTCTTGATTAATTTTATATGTACTGCCATTTTGATTTGATGATTTATATAAATCTTACACTTTTGCTTGTAATTATCTTAATATCAGCCTTATAGATTGAGTGACAGGTTTTATAAACCTTACACTACCGTCACTTGATATAAAACAACTTGTTTTATTTTCTTAAAGGCATGTTATCCATTATTTAAAGGCATCTTAACGACAGTAAAACAAGTTGTTTTACTTTTAACTACTATATCCCTTCAATCTTAAATGCAGATCCTTTGTTATTACGCTTGCGTTCATAACCCATTTTCGACAGCCGTTTCCCGAGTTCAATATCCGTTCCTTTCTTTATGGTAAAGGTAGGAAACATCTTCTCAAGTCGTTTCATAATCAACTGAAGAGATACGAACTCAGCATCATCAGGGGTGTCTTCAGGCGACAGATAGGTGAGTGCTATCATCTGTTCGTAACTGCTGACTTGCTGGAATGGCTCGTTCTGCTTGATGATACGGGCATTGTCATCATCCTCAAACCAATAGCGACGGCCCTGCTGCAGTTCGGCATAAAGCTGGCTGTAAAGCTTGTCGTAATAGATGATCCCGTCGTTGTCGATTTCCTCAGCATAGACGCAGATGAAACGGCGGGAACCCGTGGGATCCACCAATGGACGACGGTTGTTGGTTGTGGCGATGAACGAAGCAAAGCGCTGACGTTCTTCCATCGTCTTCCCGTAGGGCGGACGGAACTTCACGTCGTGCTTCGAGAGCAGATACTTCAGGATGGGCTGCTGCGACTTCGACATGGCATCGAACTCGTCGATGTTGATGAGGGCATACGAAGACATTGCGATGAAGATGTCATTGTCGTTCTTCATCGACAGGCGGTCGTTGAAGTAGATCTGCAGGTATCCGGGCAGCAGGCGTTTGCAGAAAGTGGTCTTGCCTGAACCCTGAGGTCCGATGAGCAGGGGCACGATGGCATTGCCATGCTGGCGGTCCTTACCAAGCCACTGCGCCACCATTGAGAGCATCCATGTGTGAAAGTCGCTTTCCCAATACGGATTGTCAGTCTTCACGCGACGTGCCAGCTCACCCACATAGTCGGTCTTGCCGTTCCACTTGGGCAAGTGCTTGATATAGTCTTCCATCGGATAGTACTTGGGGATGAGGTTCGAGTCGATGTAGCGGTTCAGGTCCTTGTCCCACGACTCGACGCCAGCCTTCAGGGCCTTGATGGCCATCGTGTTGCGGGCTGCCTGATCCAAGGGCCAGAAGCCATAGCCCACGGCATTCAGACGGTATTCAGGCGTACCAGTCATCACATTGAGGCGTAACGTGTAGTGCTCCTTCATGTAGGCCTCAGTCTTATAGGCAAGCAGGGTCGAGGGACGGGTGAACTTCAGGGGGAGGGTCTTCAGTGTCTCACGCAGGTAGGCGGTTTTGAAGACGGTTTCGATGGTTTCCTGGTTCTTCAGTCCTCCAAGCAAGGGGATGAAGGTACACATACGGACACACCAAGCCTGTGGCAGGCCCATCTGGCGACAACCGTCAGCCAGCTGTTCCAGTACGGCATCCGTGAACATCTCGTCCTCCCAGATATCACGATGATCCTCGATGGCGACATTAAGACAGTCGTGGAAACGGCGCATGCGACTGTCGTGGACGGACAGTCCCGGAATTTCCTCGGGCCAGTTGTAGTCGCTGATGCTCTCCTGCATAGGACGGAACTCAGGCGACGCTTCGGGCTCGCTGGACACGGTGATGGCGATGGCCGAGGGGTTGTAGAAGGGCTGTGGGTCGTAGCTGGTCATGCAACAGCTTGCGAAGGTGGACTCTGTCTCTACAAGTGGCGTGCCCAGCTGCGAGGAGTAGATGTAGTGGAGCTTGCGGAAGGCGTTGAGAAGGGATTGGGTGTTTGCTGATGGGTGCTGGGTGTTGGCGGTTTCCGCAAAAGCGTATGGGCAGACGATGCGGAGAGAGTGCCCGTCGTGACCGATGAAACAGAGCAGGGTGTAGGGCTGCTGGATGGCGAGGCGCTTGTATTCCTGAACAGTTGGCAGGTCGCGCAGGTTCTCCAGCGACAGCAGCACGAGCGCATTGATGCTTTTGGCCTTCAGCTCGCCGTTCTGCTTCATCCATTCTGCTGCAAAACATACCTCCTTATTATAGTCCCGTACATAGTGATGACGGTAGGTTCCGTCCTTCAACTGCGCCACAAACTCGTCGAGTTCCTCGCGCGCGTACCGCTTTTCATTTCTTTCGTTGTTGATGATTGTTATCTTCATATCTTTGTTGGTGTTTTAACAAGTGCAAAGATACAAAATTAATGGCAAAAATGCAAGACTTTTACACAAAATCTTGCATTTTACATTAAATAGTGTAAGATTTGTAAAACCTTACACTATATTTTACTATCTAATAATCAGTCTGTTGAATCTAAAAGTGTAATGTTTCTATATCTATTCTTTATTTCTAATTTCCATAAGGTAAAAGGCTTTCAGAACGTTTGGTGAAATACGGAATTCGGACAATTACGCGAATGGGTGGAACCGGCCGTGCACAACTTCCAGATGGTAAAGAAATCCATCCGAATTCAAAAGAGTGTGATTTCCCACAGATAATGAATTGTGATCTCTCTGACGAACCAAGATTACTCTTTCATAGAGATTTGTTCCTATTTCACACTTGTATAGGTTGTCGTGTTAGCGATCTATGGAAAATGACTAAGCAGAGTGTGACAGGAAATGTTGTTGAGTATATCGCAGGAAAAGGAATTAATGGCGATCCTAAGACTATTCGCGTTCCATTGAACAAAACAGGCATATCTATTCTTGAAAAGTATAAAGATTACAAAGGGCCGTCTCTTTTCCCGTTCCATTTCCAGCAAGATTACAATGAGGATTTGAAGGTGATATTCAAGAAAGCAGGAGTTGACCGTATGGTGACCATTTTGAATCCGACAACTCGTAAAGAGGAACATGTGCCAATCTGCGAAGTGGTTGCGAGTCACATGGCCAGGCGTACATTCATTGGTAACATGTACAAGAAAGTGAATGATAAGAGCATGGTAGGCATGCTTTCTGGCCATAAGTCCGATAGTAAGGCATTCGATCGTTATTGGACTGGAAAAGAAGGTCAGACGTTCGACCTGAAGAGCATACAGATCGACCCGAAAGCATTGGCAATCCCCATCGTGGCGATGGCCAATGCTGATGGTGGTTTACTGGCGATTGGTATTTCTGATAAGACTAGAAAGATTGAAGGCGTTAATCAATATACGGAGAAGCTGAACGAACTATTGCGTGTCCCCTTCGATTTCTGCATACCGTCCATATCTGTTAAGTGCAGCTATATGGATTGCATAGACCAACATGGGAATGAGAACCGAATACTATTGATGGAGGTTCCTGCCAGTATGTTCCTACATACAAATCAGGCAGATGAAGCCTTTATGCGTGTTGGCGACAAGAGCCGAAAGTTGACATTTGAAGAGCGTTTACAACTAATGTATGACAAGGGGGAACGTTCTTACGAAGACACGGCAGTCTATGGTGCCATGATTGATGACATTGATATGGATGCGGTGGCAGATTATGCCAAGTTGGTGGGATATGGGAAGTCGCCTTTGGAATACTTACGCGAGAACAATAATTTCGTGACAACTAACGATAAAGGCGAAGAAAATGTCAGTGTGGCATGTATTCTGCTATTCGGAAAGAACCCTCAGAAGTTCTTCCCTCGTGGTCGCACCCGTTTTATCCGATACGAAGGAGTGGACGAGAAGGTTGGTGCAGAAATGAACGTCATCAAGGATGTTATTTTCGAAGGTACTATCCTAAATCAGGTCAAGAAGACGATAGAGTATCTGGAGACTCAGGTAAGAGAACATACCTTCCTTGGACAACATGGCCAATTTGTAACCCGTCGTGACTATCCAGAGTTTGTTATACAAGAGATGACCGTAAATGCCTGTTGTCATAGGGCGTATAATATTAAGGGAACTGAAATTCAGATTAAGATGTTCGATGATCGTCTTGTGTTTGAATCACCAGGTAAGTTACCAGGCCAGGTCAAACCAAACAACATCCGCACCACTCACTTCTCTCGTAACCCGAAGATAGCTGCTTTCTTGAAAGCCTATCACTATGTGAAGGAATTTGGCGAGGGTATGGATCGTATCTGTCGAGAACAGGAAGCCAATGGCGCCCAAGCTCCGTCTTTCCGAACAGATGATTTCATTTTGAAGATCACGATTCCAAAGGTGACAGAAAAAGTAGCAGAAAATCCTAAGAAGGTAGCAGAAAAGGTAGCAGAAAAACGTCAAGGGGTAGCAGAAACCGAACAGAAAGCGAACAGAAAGCGAGCAGAAAAAGGCATTAAGTTGACAGAGAATAGGATAAAGATACTTGAACTAATAGAAGAAAATCCGTATATATCAAGATCGGAGATGGCGAAGGTGCTGGGTATAAGTGATACATCTGTATATCGTAACATAGAAGCTATGCGTGGTAAATACCTACGCCGTGTTGGAGCAGATAAAGGTGGTTTTTGGGAAATAATTGAGTAATAATGGCATTTTATAACGAAAAGTATTCAAAAGCCTGTAGGTTATGGGCGGAAGTTAGAATACCATTCATGTTCTTATTGGCCATTGCCATATCTGTTGGATTACTCATTTGGACCAATATAAGGGATTTTAGAGTCCCCAAATACTAAGAAATGAAGCCCTCAACCTTCTATATTCTTCACTCAAATTTGCTTCGGTGGGGAAAATGTGGGGAAAATATTTGGTGCTTGGAAAACAAAAAAGTGCTGTAATCTATTGATTTACAGCACTTCGCCTTGTTTTGAGACCAGCACGTTGTGGTACAAATCGTACCCAGAGCCGGGGTCGAACCGGCACGGGTTGCCCCACTGGTGTTTGAGACCAGCGCGTCTACCGATTCCGCCATCTGGGCATTGCAACGCAGCCGGTTTCTTTACCAAAGCGGGTGCAAAGGTACTATATTTTTCTGAAACAGCAAAAGTTTCTGATAAAAAAATGAAAAATACTTGTTTATATCAACTATTTTTCTTAACTTCGCCCACGGAAACAAAGGCTATAGATATTATAGATGGAAAAAACAGACAAGAGAAATTTCTGTGTTATCCTCGCAGGGGGCCGCGGCAGACGCTTGTGGCCATGTAGTAGGGACTTGTATCCCAAACAGTTTATGGATTTTTTCGGTACAGGGCGCACGCAGTTGCAGGCTACCTACGACCGTTTTGCGAGACTTCTGCCTCAAGAGAATATATTTGTGTGCACATGTCAAGAATATCTGCAACTGACCAGAGAGCAGTTACCGCAGGTGTCTGACCATAATATCCTCGTGGAGCCTGTTCATCGTAACACGGGTCCCAGCGTGGCGTGGACAGCTATGCGTATCGCCCGTATCAATCCTGAAGCAAATGTCATCATCACCCCTTCAGACCAGATGGTGCTGAATGACGAGGGTTTCAAAAGGAGTATTGCAATTGGTGTGGGTTATGTCTCGGAGAACGATGTGTTGCTGACAATGGGCGTGAAACCTACGAGACCGGAACCAGGTTATGGCTATATCCAATTGGGTGATGTGAGTTGCAAACCGGATGTGTATTGCGTGAAGTCGTTTACGGAGAAGCCTGAGCGTGAGTTCGCTACGATGTTCATGAATAGTGGTGAGTTCTATTGGAATACCGGTATCTTCCTTTCCAATGCACGTCATCTGCTGGATAGTTTCGAAAAGATTTTCCCTGAGGTGCTTCGTCACTTGAAGGATGAGATTCCCAACTATACCTATGAACAGGAGATGACGTATGTGAAGGAACACTATCCCCGTTATCCGAATGTCTCGCTTGACTATGTTATCTTGGAGCAGAGCAAGGGCGTGTTTGTTATGAAGTGCGACTTTGGTTGGGCTGATCTTGGTACATGGCATGGCATCTATGAGGCCATGCGGAAGACTGATGATGACAATGTCGTTATCGACTCGGAGGTGATTCTCGAGGACTGCAGCGATAATGTCATCAAGTTGCCGAAGGGGAGACTTGGTGTGATCAATGGTCTGGAGGGCTACATCGTAGCAGAGCAGGATAATGTGCTTCTCATTTGCAAGAAAGGCGATTCGTCATCGCTGGTGCGTAAGTATGTGAGTGAGGTACAGATTAAATACGGAGAGGAGTTTGTCTGATCAGACAAACTCCTCTTGAATCTTTGCAGCGATAGCCTTAAACTCTTCCTCTGAGAGTTTCAGTTTCTCGCGGCGGAAATCCACATCTTGTTCCGACTGCATCGGAATAAGATGGATATGGGCATGAGGCACTTCGAGACCGAGCACCACCTGAGCCACCTTCTTGCAGGGGAAGGCCTTCTTGATGGCGAGGGCCACACGTTTGGCAAACACCTGGTAGCGGGCAATCTCATCGTCCTCCATGTCGAAGATGTAGTCCACCTCACGACGGGGAATGACGAGGGTATGACCCTTTACCAGCGGATTGATGTCGAGGAAAGCATAGAACTCCTCGTTTTCTGCGCATTTGTAACTGGGAATCTCACCAGCGGCAATTTTACTGAATATATCCATATTATCCTACGGTTATTTTGTCAATACGCAACTTGATGGTGCCACGTGGAATCCTCACCTCCACCTCGTCACCCACCTTGTGGTTCAAAAGCCCCTGGGCAATAGGTGTCTTGATGGAGATCTTACCTTCACGGAGGTTGGCTTCGCTCTCACTGACGATGGTGTAGGTCATCTTGGCGTTGTTCGTCATGTTGGTCATCTCCACTTTCGACAAGATTTGTATGGAGTCTGTGCTCAGACGACTGGTGTCAACGACCTTTGCCTCTGAGATCGTCAGCTTCAGCTGATTGATCTTATCCTCAAGATGCGCCTGTGCCTCTTTGGCAGCGTCATACTCACTGTTCTCACTCAAATCGCCCTTCTCACGAGCCTCTGCGATGGCTGCCGAGGCCTTGGGGCGTTCAATGCTTTCTAAGCGTTTCAGTTCGGCTATCAGTTTGTCGTAGCCTTCTTGTGACATATAAGCCATATCAATTTACAATTTTAATTATTCATTCCTTGGACAGACAAAAAACAAAAGAATCCCGACTTCTTGCTGTGTCGGAATCCTCGCTGTTAACATGTCTTTATCCTTACTTATCCGTTTGCAAAGGTAGGCATTATTTTCGAACCTGCCAAATTTTTCCGTATAAAAAATGCAAAACGGCATAGATAGCAACGCCAGACACCCAACCTCCTATCACGTCGATGGCGTAATGGGCCTGAATATAGACGGTGGCAAAACACATGAGTATGAACAGCGGTAACATGCCATAGAACAGTATTCTGTTACGACTGCGCCACGCCAGTATCATCAGGATAGTGGTCACACCGATATGACTGCTGGGGAAGGCCGCAGTGGGTTGCTCGCCCGTTTCGTGGGCACTGGCCACGCACTGGTAGAAAAAGCCGTTGCTATAACCTGGTATGGGGAGTGCTTCGTTGTGGGTGGCGAAGTAATTGCCTACATCGGGGAAGTTGCCGTTGGCAATGTTATCAAGACCTACAGCCAGATAATAGTACTGTGGACCTGTGACGGGCAGGAAGATGAAGATGACGTAAAAGACGAAGAACGACGTGAGGATAATGAATGCCGTACGGTCGAACTCCTTGTAACGGCAGAAGAAGTAGAACAGCGTGATGATGGCTATCATCGGGAAATACGATGCATAGCCCAGGTGCATCAATTCGCTGAACACAGGGTGTGACCATGCTTGTGCGAACGTCAGAGCGGGGTGGCAACCGAAGAGTTGTTGCTCATAGGCTGCAAATATGTGGTCGAGGTTGGGGAAGATACGGTTCAGCAGATAGGTATCCGGATACCACCACGGCAAGAGCAGTAGCTGGGCGCCTATACGGCAGAAATGAGTGAACCGGCAGGGAATCATGCGATATACCGCCCATAGTGCCAGCGTCATCATCACGATGCGGAATCTGCCCCAGAGCATGGGTTCGGGATCCTGCATCTTCGTATGGGCGAAGAGTATCAGTAGGAGGGTGAGCAGCAGATAGCCCATCACGACCCATTCCACTGCCAACAACCCTTTCTTGGGTTTCTTCTCTATCTCGAATAAATACTTTATACTATTCACTTTTCACTTCTCATTTCTCACTCCTCAAATCCACCCATGCTCCTTGTACCATTGGATTGTCATCTTCACGCCTTCGGCCAGCTTGTATTTTGGCTGGTAGCCTAGCTCGTCGATGGCAGGCTGGATGTCACAGCGCCAGTTGCGCTGCTTGAGAATGTTATATTTGTCGTTGTTCAGGGCCGTCACCTTACCTGTCATTCTTCCGATGTATTCACCGAAGAAAGTCACAATGCGCAGCACCCATACTGGGGCCGTGATACGTATCCACCATGGCCGTCCTAATGCTTCGTGGATGAGATTACTGAAGGTAGCACTCTGGTATACCTCACCATCGGAGAGAAAGTACTTGCGTCTGTTGTCGCCCTTTTCGAGTGCGAGAAACACCGCCTGCACTACATCCTTCACATACACGAAGGTGATGTCCTGACGCTTGTAGCCTACGGCGAAGTCCAAGTGTTGTTTGATGCTTTTGGCCATGATGAAATAGTCCTTTTCACGAGGACCATACACGCCCGTAGGCCTTAATATAATATAAGGTAGGCGCTCGCCCAACGATTTCAGGTATTGTTCAGCAGCCAACTTGCTGCGTCCGTATTCGGTATTTGGCTTCGGTGTATCGTCCTCGTTGATCTCCTGATAGGGTTGCTTCTCCCTGATGGCGCCGAAGATGCTGAGACTGCTTACAAAGATAAAACGTTTCAATGGCATCTTCATTTCCAGAAGTGCCTCTACCAGATTCTTCGTTCCCTCGTAGTTGATGCGCATAAAGTCCTGCTTGTTCAGGCATTTCGTCACTCCGGCAGCATGCACCACATAGTCGAAGTTCTGACCGCGCAATTGTTCTGTGAGCTGAGCCTTCGACGAGAGGTTCAGTTCAATGAAATGAATGCGCTCATCCTGTAGCCATTCCCTCGAACTGCTCTTGCGGATGGCAGCCCAAGTGTCGAAACCTCTTTTCAGAGCTTCCTCTACGATAAATGAGCCGATAAACCCGCTTGCTCCGGTGATTAAAATCTTCATGCAATACGAAATTTGCCTGCAAAGGTACAAAAAATATATTTCTTTTTTTTGACTTTTCATTTTTTTTTGTATCTTTGCACACAGAATAATTAAAAACAAAACTATGGGAAAGAAGAAAGGTGGAAAAAGACTGGGAAAGAAGCAGGTCAGCGAACTGCTTCAGAATCTCTTCCAGCACAATCCGAACGAGACGTTCACGTTTAAACAGATATTCAAGGCGCTGAAGCTTGACACCCATCCGTTGAAGATGCTTGCCATCGACACGATGGAGGAGATGGCATGGGATGATTTCCTGAGTAAGGTCAGCGACAACTCCTACCGTCTGAACATGAAGACGCAGGTACAGGAGGGAACCTTCCGTCGTAAGGCCAATGGCCGTAATTCGTTCCTGCCCGATGATGGCGGTACACCGGTCTTTGTGGCTGAGCGTAACTCGATGTCGGCAATGGACGGTGACAAGGTGAAGGTCTCCTATATGGCCCGTCGCGACAAGCATATCAAGGAAGCGATGGTCATCGAGATTGTCCGTCGTGCCCACGATCAGATCGTCGGAAAACTGCGTGTCGACAAAGACTGGGCCTTCCTCATTCCGCAGGACTCCACTTTCGTTCATGACATCATCATCCCCAAGCGTAAGCTAAAGGGTGGAAAGACCGATGATAAGGCTGTGGTGAAGGTCACCCAATGGCCTGATGCCGAGCATAAGAACATTATCGGTGCAGTGATTGATGTGTTAGGTAAGACAGGAGAAAACAATGCCGAGATGCATGCCATCCTCGCGCAGTACAACCTGCCCTATAGGTATCCGAAGAATGTAGAGGATGCTGCCGAGAAGATCGATGCCACTATCACTGAGCAGGAGATAGCCCGGCGTGAGGACTTCCGCGATGTCTTCACCTGTACCATCGACCCCAAGGATGCCAAGGACTTCGACGATGCCCTCTCTATCCGTAAGCTTGATAGTGGCTTATGGGAAGTGGGTGTGCATATTGCCGATGTCTCCCATTACGTGAAAGAAGGTTCTACCATTGATAAAGAGGCTTATAACCGCGCCACGAGCATCTATCTCGTCGACCGTACGATTCCGATGCTTCCTGAGCGGCTTTGTAACTTCATCTGCTCTTTACGTCCTGATGAGGAGAAGCTCTGTTACAGTGTTATCTTCCAGCTTGACGATGAGGCTACAGTCAAGAAGTGGCATCTGGCGCATACTGTCATCAAGAGCAATCGTCGCTATGCTTACGAGGAGGTACAGCAGATACTTGAAGACAATGGGGTGAAGGATGGCACAGGCGAGCCTGCTCCTGCTGCCACGAAGAAGAACCCCTATAAGGGTGAGAATGCCAATGAGCTGATCGTCCTCGACGCCTTGGCCAAGAAACTCCGTGCCGCCCGCTTTAAGAATGGCTCAGTGAAGTTCGACCGCGAGGAACTTCATTTCGACATCGATGAGAAGGGTAAGCCCGTGAAGGCTTACTTCAAGATGTCGAAGGATGCCAACAAGCTCATTGAGGAGTTTATGCTGCTGGCCAACCGCACCGTTGCTGAGTCGATAGGCAGGGTGAAGAAGGGCCAGAAAGCCAAGACCCTGCCCTATCGTGTCCACGACCAGCCCGACCCCCAGAAGCTTGAGAACCTGCGCCAGTTTGTATCGAAGTTCGGTTATAAGGTCAAGACCAGTGGCACCAAGGGTGCTATCACCAAGTCGCTCAATGCCTTGATGGCCGATGCTGAGGGTACCCGTGAACAGAATGCCATCGAGACCGTTGCCTTGCGTGCGATGATGAAAGCCAAGTACAGTGTGCATAACATCGGACACTATGGTCTTGCCTTTGACTATTATACGCATTTCACTTCGCCCATCCGTCGTTATCCCGATATGATGGTCCACCGTCTGCTGACGAAATACCAGGATGGAGCTCGTTCAGCGAATAAGGATAAGTATGAGGAGTTCTGTGAGCACTGCAGCGATATGGAGCAGATCTCGCAGAATGCCGAGCGCGACAGCATCAAGTACAAGATGGTGGAGTTTATGGAGGACAAGATCGGTAATACCTACGATGCCCATATCTCCGGCCTCACCAGCTATGGTATCTATGCCCAGATCGACGAGAACCACTGTGAGGGTATGATCCCCATCCGTGACTTAGGCAACGACTACTACGACTTCGATGAGAAGAACTTCGTCATTGTTGGTCGTCGTCACCATACGAAGTACCAGTTGGGTGATCCCGTCCGCATCCAGGTGGCACGGGCCAATCTGGAGCGCAAACAACTGGATTTCACGTTGGCAGAATAACCCCCGCCTATGTCAGGATTCGCCAGCCATATCCGCCATACCCTTTCCTCCAGACTCAGTCTGGTGGTGATCGGCGCCTTGGCCATCCTGCTTGTCGTGGCACTCTTCATCATGTTCTTCTTCTCGCGTAGGGCCCTGCGTCAGGAGGCTGTCAGCAATGCCGCCCAGACCCTCGAGGCCACGGTGGCGCGTATCGACAATATCCTTCTCGATGTGGAGCAGGCCACGGGAAACGTGTATTTCAAGATGTTGCCCTATTACCGTCAGCCCGAGAAGCTGCAGGCCTATGCCCGGCGGTTGGTGGATGTCAATCCTTATATCGTCGACGCCCATTTCCACTGGGCTACCGACACTTTTGCCGTGGATCTTAATAAGGTGGGGTGGTCCACACCCCTGCGACTCAAGGAGTTAAATGGCGAACCCCTCACCGCCTTCCGTCTGCCTATTTATGATGGTCAGAGTGTCATCGGTGCCTTTGATGTCAGTGTGTCGCTCACCCAGCTCACGAAGATCATGCTTGAGGGCAAACCCTCGCCCAATTCCTTCAGTATCCTGCTCGACAAAGAAGGAAAGCTGATTGTCTTCCCCGACAGTGCCTTCCTCAACAAGAACGCCTTCGAGTTGACGGAGAAGCTGGACGGCAATTCCGAGTTGGATGCCATCCATGCGATGACCTCGGGAGAGACCGGTTACAAGCATCTCAGGGTGGAAGGTCGCGACTGTTATGTGTTCTATAAACCCTTCGTCCGTGCCGATGTGCCGGGACGTGCGCAGATCGACCTCGGATGGAGTGCAGGCATCATCTATCCCGAAGACGATATCTTCGGCGACTACAACCGTCTGCTCAATACCGTTCTTATCATCGCTATCATAGGGCTGTTGTTGCTGCTCGTATCCTGTCGTCTGTTCATCCATCGTCAGCTGGTGCCCCTGCGACAGTTGGCAGCATCGGCGCAGCGCATTGCCGAGGGCTCCTACGATGATCCCATCCCCGATATCCCCAAGCAGGATGAGATCGGTCGTCTGAATCGGCATTTCCAGAACATGCAGCAGTCGCTGGCCATGCGGGTAGGAGAGATGCACCGTGCCTCTGACGTGCTCAAGCAGCGTGGAGAGGAGTTGCAGGCCACCTATGAACAAGCGCAGGCAGGTGACCGTATGAAGACCAATTTCCTCTATAACATGTCTGACCAGATGATGGCCCCCGTCAGTGATATCACCCAAAGGGTGATGACCATCAGTGACCCAGCCAGTGAACTCTCGGAGAAAGAAGTCGATCGCTTGGTCGATGAGATCCAGGACCGGGGTGGTAAGATCACCGCCCTGCTCAACCAGTTGATTTCTGATTCGGAGAAGATTAACGAGAATGGATAATTGATAATGGACAATGGATAATTAGAGATGCGCAATATCGTCAAACATATCCGCCAGTCGCTTTCCTGGAAGCTCAGCCTTGGCATCCTGCTGATGGCCATCCCCATCTTCATGCTGGCGTTGGGCATCCTCTATGTGCAGTCGCGCAACAATGTCAAGCGCAAGGCCACGGAGCATGCAGCGAGTATAGTGAATACCACCATGCAGCGCATCCACCGTTATATGAACATCGCGGAGACCGCCACCGAACTCACCGCCTGTGATGTCATAGCCAATCTCCACCCAGATTCGTTGTTCGCATATACCAGTTATGTCGTCACCATGAATGGTCATGTCGATGGTTGCTCCGTCAGTCTCGAACCCGAGACCTTCCCCCAATACGGCCGTTATTTCTCTGTCTATTCCGTGCGTAATAGGCAGGACTCGTTAACGGGAATGAGAGATACCATCATAACCGCCATTGAGGAGA